>Ga0209692_10000127_pt1 | contig 251195 bp, 226 predicted proteins | sample tdDd472_FD_187129 | JGI IMG/M metagenome (GOLD analysis project Ga0209692, IMG submission 187129) | Marine sediment microbial communities from the Atlantic coast under amendment with organic carbon and nitrate - tdDd47.2 (SPAdes)... | ecosystem: Environmental > Aquatic > Marine > Coastal >... | reverse complement strand
AAGCTCTAAATTCATATCGTCTTCGGGTGTGTTTACCGGGTAACCAAGATTTTTAACTTTAGTCCAACTTTTACTGTTTTCATCCCATTCTGCTTTAAAAATGTCAAATCCTCCCATGCTGGTATGTCCTTTTGAACTAAAATAAAGTGTTTTCCCATCAGCAGAAATATTAGGGAAATCCTCATCATACTTGGTGTTAATTTCTGATCCTAAATTTTCGGCAGGTCCCCACTTACCGTTAGGAAGTTGTCTAGATGCATATAAATCAACTCCTCCAATTCCTCCGGGTCTGTTTGATGCAAAGTAAATTGTCTTTCCGTCTGTGCTAATTGCAGCGGCAATCTCTACATGTTTTGAATTAATTGTTTTATCTAACTTTTTTAAGCGATTTACATTTTTTCCATCGAATTCTGCAATATAAATGTCTCCATAACCTTGATCATTATCATAGTAAAACAACATAAACTTCCCATCTGAAGACATTCCTATTATTTCTTCGTTTCCATCTAGTGTATTGATTTTGTCAGAAAGGCTCTCGCCTTTTGAATAAGTACCATCAGGTGTTACTTTTGAGATGTAAACTTGTGAATAGTAATGTCCTGTTGGCATCGGTTGACTGCCATCATCCTTTTTAGTGTTATAGACAATAAATTCTTCGTTTGATGTTACAAATGGAAAGTATTCAGGTGCAGTAGAGTTTACATTAGAGCCTAAGTTTTCAAAGGTAACATCTACCGGAAATTTAATTAACTCTTTTGCATTATAGCAGTGTTCAATTTGTTTATCAACGTCAGCTAAATTAAAAGAAGATCCTTTCGCATTTTGCTTGAACTCTTCATATTTTTTAATGGCTTTATCATATCTTCCGGCAAAATGATAGGCTCTACCTAACAGATAAGTAGTATTTGGGTCAGACTTTTCTTTTTCTAAAACTGTTTCAAGAAGGCCAACTGCCTTGGTTTTGTCAACATTTGTGTTTAGGTAACAAACGGCTAATTGATACAAGTATTTAGTATTTTGTGGTTCTTCAGCTACCAAAAGCTCAAACTCATCAAGTGCATCAATAAAGTTGTTGGTGTTGAATAATTCATTAGCTAATTTACTATTTGCTTTTTGGGCAATCAAACTGCTAAAAGCAAAGCTTAAAAATCCGATTAAAAAGAGTTTTTTTGCTACGAAGTTCATAATTACTTAGATTAAAAGGACGGCAAAGTTACAATATTTATTGAGTAAAGTAAAACCTTTAAACTCTTGGTTTCCATTGAATTTCTTCACCCTTTAATTCATGGTTTAAATACCTTGCAAGAACGAATAAAAAGTCCGACAATCTGTTTAGGTATTTAATGATTATGGGATTGATAGGAAAAACTTCGTTTGTATGGGTTGTAAGTCGCTCTGCTCTTCTGCATACGCACCTTGCTATGTGACAATGTGATACTTTTGAATCTCCTCCCGGAAGAACAAATGATTTCATTTCAGGTAATATATCATTCATTTTATCAATTTGCTTTTCAAGAAACTCTATGTCTTTTTCCTCAAGTTGTGGTAAAGTCATTTTAGATTTTTCCTTATCTTCTGCTAGAAGAGAACCAAGAGTAAAAAGTCTGTCTTGTATTTCAACAAGCGTTGTTTTGAGTTCATTGTTAAGCGCCTCATCTCGCAGGAGTCCAATCCAAGAATTAAGTTCATCAACTGTTCCGTAGGCTTCAATTCTTACATGATGCTTAGGAACTCTTGTTCCGCCAATTAGTTGTGTAGTACCGCTATCTCCTTTTTTGGTATATATTTTCATTCTAAAGGTTTATTATTAATGTCAGATTCTACAACTCCATCTCTAAGCCTTACCACTCTTTTCGCATGATTAGCAATATCTTCTTCATGCGTAACTAATATTACTGTGTTTCCTTGATTATTAATTTTATCAAATAATGCCATGATTTCGTACGAAGTAGCTGTGTCTAAGTTTCCGGTTGGTTCGTCTGCCAGTATAATAGAAGGATTGTTTACCATAGCTCTTGCAATGGCAACTCTTTGTTTTTGACCACCTGAAAGTTCGTTAGGTTTATGATCCATTCTATCGGATAATCCTACTTGTTCTAAAATATTTTTTCCAATTTCTTCTCTTTCTTTTTTAGATTTTCCCGCATAAATTAATGGTAAGCAAACATTATCAAGTGCAGAAGATCTGGGAAGTAAATTGAAACTTTGAAAAACAAAGCCTATTTCTTTATTTCTGATTTCAGCTAGCTCGCTATCTTCAAGCTTCGCTACATTTTTATCATTTAAAAAATAATTTCCGGAAGTAGGAGTATCGAGACATCCCAATATATTCATTAATGTGGATTTTCCTGAGCCTGATGGCCCCATTAATGCAACATATTCTGTTTTTTGAATAGATAGGCTTAAACCTTTTAATACATGAATAGTTTGTTTCCCTAAAACAAAATTTTTTACCAGATTTTCTATTTCAATTATTCCATCCATATTAGGAAGTGAAGGTAATAAATCACTTTAACTTTATTTTAAAATGTTGCTTTTCATGAACTGCTTTAAAGAAAATAATTCCCAAATGATAAAAATCAATACTCATAGTTACTTTACTATTACTTTTAATTTCATTCCAGGCTTTCGTCATTTCAGGCGACCAGTGGATATCATCAAATACAAAAATGGTATGCTCATGTGATTTATTCAGGCAACAGTTAAAATATTTTAAAGTGGCGTTGTATGTATGATTAGCATCGAACAATACGAAATCAATTTTTTCTATTGAACTTAAATATTTAGGAAGTGTTTCGTTTATATTTCCAATATGTATATTAATATTATTTTCTTTAAACTTTCGAAAGTTTTGTTCGGCAATTTCGGCAATTTCTTCACTTCCTTCAAAGGTATGTACTAAGGATTTTTTTGAAGTTTTTGATAAATAGAGTGTAGTTATACCTAGTGAGGTTCCTAACTCAATAATTTCTGTTGATTTAAAGTAATTGATTGTCTTAAAAAGCAACTGAGCTTGCTTTGCAGGCTTCAGACTGTTGTTGGCTATTTTAGAAATCTTCTTTTGTTTTGAAGCTCCTGTTCCGAAATCATTAACATAAATGTTGGTAGAGTTGAGTAATAATTGAGCTCTAAGTGATTCGATTATATCAAAAACATAAAATGGATAGGGGTTATATATCACTTGTTCTAAAAAATCATATACAAAAGGAGAATGTGTTCCGTGTAATGTTTTTGCAGAAAAGGAATGCAAGAGGTAATGGTATGCTCTATGAAATAACTTTTTCATTTATTCACCGTAAAGATGATAAAATTCTATATATGTATAAATTTAAACTTGCTATAAGTTTAGTGTTGTTTTTTCTTTTATTTACTTCCTTTAATATAAACATTGAAATGGAAAAATGTGTTTTAGTAATTCATGGTGGTGCAGGATATATAAGTGAAGAAAATCTTACTAAAGAAAAGCAGCTAGAATACGAAGAGGCATTGAAAAACGCTTTGCAAAAAGGCTATGAATTACTTAGTTCAGGAGGAACTTCTCTTGATGCAATTGAAGTAACGATTAAAGAGCTAGAAGACTCACCACTTTTTAATGCGGGTAAGGGAAGTGTATTTACAAATGAAGAAATGAATGAAATGGATGCCTCTATTATGGATGGAAAAACACTAAATGCGGGAGCGGTTGCTTGTGTTACCAATATTAAAAACCCTATAACTGCTGCTAAATCAGTATTACAAAACTCAGAGCACGTACTTCTGACTGGGAAAGGAGCGGAAGCATTTGCTAAAGAACAAAAACTTGAAATAGTTGACTCGGAATATTTTAAAGTTGAAGAACGATTAAAAAGGGTTAAAGAGATTAAGAAATCAGAAAAAATAGAATTAGATCATTCTAAAAGTGATGGACACATTAATACAACTAATCCTGATGAAAAATATGGAACGGTAGGTGCTGCTGCACTTGATAAAAAAGGAAATCTGGCTTCCGGAACTTCAACCGGAGGAATGACCAATAAAAAATATAATAGGATAGGAGATTCACCTTTAATTGGCTCGGGAACTTATGCTAATAATAAAACATGTGCGGTTTCTTGTACAGGACATGGTGAATATTTTATCCGGTCTGTTGTAGCGTATGATGTTTCTGCCTTAATAGAATATAAAGGATACTCACTAGATAAAGCAGCAAATTATGTTGTAAATGAAAAATTAGTTGAGTTAAAAGGAGCTGGAGGTTTAATTGCAATTGATAAAGAAGGAAATATAGCCATGCCTTTTAACACTCCGGGAATGTTTAGAGGTTACGTAACAGAGAGTGGTAAAATAGTGGTAAAAATGTTCAAAGAATAAAAAAGCCTTCAAGTACTTGAAGGCTTATAGAATTTATTTAATTCCAAACTCCTTTTTAATTTTCGGAACATAGTCTAATTCTTCCCAAGGAAACAATTTAACTTTTATTTTTTTAGTTTTTCCGTCAGGAGAAGTAAATGTTTTAGTAACAGTTTTTGTTGTTCTTCCCATGTGCCCGTAAGCTGAAGTTTCACTATAAATAGGAGTTCTTAAGTTGAATCGTTTCTCAATAGAATATGGTCTCATGTCAAATAGCTTTAACAGTTTCTCAGCTATTTTACCATCACTCATTTTTACATTTGAAGTTCCGTAAGTGTTTACATAAAGCCCCATTGGGTGAGCAACACCAATAGCGTAAGCAACTTGTACTAATGCTTCTGAACAAACACCGGCAGCAACTAAATTTTTAGCAATATGTCTTGTAGCATAAGCTGCTGACCTATCAACTTTTGAAGGGTCTTTTCCTGAAAAAGCTCCACCACCGTGAGCACCCTTGCCACCGTAAGTATCTACAATAATTTTTCTTCCTGTTAAACCTGTATCTCCGTGAGGTCCGCCAATTACAAACTTACCCGTAGGATTAATGTAATATTTAATTTTGTTAGTAAACAGTTTTTGAATGTGCTTAGGAAGTAGCTTTTTAACTCTTGGAATTAAAATTTCTTTGACATCCTTTTCAATTCTTTGCTGCATCTTTTTCTCAGTATCAAAATCATCGTGCTGAGTTGAAACAACAATTGAGTCGATACTTTTAGGTTTGTTGTCATCACCGTATTCAATGGTTACCTGAGACTTGCTGTCAGGACGAAGGTATTTCATCTGCTTTCCTTCTTTTCTGATTGCTGCCAACTCTCTTAAAAGTAGATGTGATAAATCAAGAGCCAATGGCATATAATTATCAGTCTCGTTTGTTGCATAGCCAAACATCATACCTTGGTCACCTGCTCCTTGTTCTTCTTTTTTCTTTCTTTCTACACCTTGATTAATGTCTTGTGATTGTTCATGAATTGCAGAAAAAACTCCACATGAATTTCCGTCAAACATGTATTCGCTCTTGGTATAACCAATTCTGTTTATAGTGTCTCTGGCAATTTTTTGTACATCAAGGTATGCATTTGATTTTACTTCTCCGGCTAAAACTACTTGGCCTGTAGTTACCAATGTTTCGCATGCAACTTTTGAATCTGCATCAAACGCTAAAAAGTTATCAATTAATGAATCAGATATTGCATCTGCAACTTTATCCGGGTGACCTTCTGAAACTGACTCTGACGTAAAGTAATATGACATATTAAATGTGTGTTAAATATTTTGAAGGCTAAAATTAGAAAATAAATAGATTTCAAAAACTTTTAATGGGAATTACTTCAAATAAAAAAAGGGAACTAATTTTAGTTCCCTTTGAAAAAATAGTTTAATATTTTATTATTGACTAACCGGAATGACAAATGCGTTAAGAATTCCGTCAGGCTGTGTCGAACTCCATATCATTACAACAGCATCAAGGTTACCTGAGCTCCAACCTGAGCTTAAAGGTATTGAGTAGGATTTAATAAACTCTTCACCCGCAGCAAATGAAGTACCCATAGATTCTAATCCTAAACTAGCGCTAGCACTTGTAGTTGCTGTTGCTCTAAGAATATGATTGTGAGGCATATTAGGAACAGTTCCGTCTACACTGTGCGCCTGGTCAGCTATTACATTGTTTTCAGTTACAAAAACTGAAATATATCTTTGACCTGCAGCAGCATAAAATTCAGACTTAGTGTCAATAATTATATTACCACCTTCAATTCTAGCTTCTGCTGTAACACCAACAGTTGGAGTATTACCCATTATAGCGTCAATATCTCCTGCAGCTGCACTATTATTAGCATTTGCGTCAGAGTAAAATCCTCTATCAACCATGGCATAACCTTCACCTAACCAAAATCCATGAGGAATTCCGGTAGCACTAACGAATGTCATAAACTCTCCACCAAAAGTATAACCAAATTCACCACTAGAAGTTATATCATCGTTAGATTGTGATGATAAAATAATGCAATCACTCCCATAAGTGTTGTGCACGTATTCTTTAGTAGGGTCTCCATTGGCTCCACAAGGAGGGCACCAAGTAGCACCTCTGTAAATCATAACAGCTCGTTGTCTAGCAAGAACATTCAGGTCATTATCATCAACTCTGTTATCTACAAAACCTTCCGGTTGAGTACAAGAAACTTCCGATTCATTGGGTGTTCCTTTACCGTCACCATCTTTATCTCGGTACCAGGTTTTTGCAAATATGCAAGATCTGTCGTCATTATTAGCTTCTGCATCGTAGTTACATGCAGTAGGAGCAGTACATCCGTCTTTTACCTTTTTACAACTTTGTGTAAAAAGTCCTAAAAATATAGCGACAGATGAGAGTATTAATAGTTTTTTCATAATGGTTAATTTATTTATAAACACAATATTAGGATTAAAATCTGTAAAAATCTACTTTTTTATAGGATATAATTGGAATCTTATTTTGTTAGATCTTTGAATATATCTTCAAGCCTTTGTTCTTCCTTCTGTACAGTAAGTATTGTTAAATCGTTGTCAACTGCCTTTTTGAATAACTCATTTCGGATATCATCATTTGTTTTACAAATTATTTTCCATGAATTTATACTTAGTGGTTTGACTTCACTTATGTTAGAAATCGTATCAAAAAATGTCGATTCAATTTTTTTATCAAATTCTATAGTAATGACTGTTGCTTTTGAACTAGTTTTTTGTTTAATATTAACTGCCGATTCATCAGCAGCTATTTTACCTTTATTGATGATAATAATTCTATCACATATTGCTTCTACTTCCTGCATAATATGGGTAGAAAGCATAATGGTTTTTTCTTTACCAATTTCTTTAATCAACTCTCTAATTTCACTTAACTGATTAGGATCAAGACCTGTTGTAGGCTCATCTAATATTAAAACTTCCGGATTATGAATTAGCGCTTGCGCTAAGCCCACTCTCTGTCGATAGCCTTTAGATAGTTGCCCTATCTTTTTATTTTGCTCAACGTCTAACCCAACTGTTGAAATCATTTCGTTAATTCTATCATTAGCATTTGGTGTTCCATAAAGCCCGGCTACAAAAGCAAGATATTCTTTTACAAACATATCCAGATATAGTGGGTTATGCTCGGGTAGGTAGCCAATTTTTTTTCTAACATCCATTGAATGCGTCTTTACATTAAAGCCACAGACTTCTGCTTCTCCTTCGGTTTGCGGAATAAATCCTGTTAAAATTTTCATCATGGTGGATTTTCCGGCTCCGTTAGGGCCTAAAAAACCTACTATTTCTCCCGTTTTTATGCTAAAAGAAACATTGTCAAGAGCCTTTTGCTCCCCATAAATTTTGGTAATATTTTTAACGGAAATAGACATTATCTTTATTTATGTGACGAATGTAGTTATTTTTGAAAACTTTAATCTCTTAGAAAGTAATCTATTTAATGAAAGGTGTTGTAATTAAATCTACCGGTAGCTGGTACAATGTTTTTGCGAATAATGAAATGCTTAAATGCAGAGTTGTTGGTAAAATAAGACTAGACGAAATAGATGCAACAAATCCTGTGGCGGTGGGAGATTGGGTGGAGATAGATGAAAGAAATGGTGAATGGGTAATTACAAAAATACAAGAGCGAAAAAATTATATTGTCAGGAAATCTACCAACTTATCTAAACGGAAACATATAATTGCTTCAAATTTAGATCAGGCAATAATTATAGTTACATTGAAACAGCCCAAAACCTTTACCCGTTTTATTGATAGGTTTTTGCTTACAACGGAAATGTTTCATGTTCCGGCAATCATTATTTTTAATAAGATTGATATTTATGGAAAAAAAGAAATGGAGCAATTGGATGAATTGAAATCGGTTTATAGTGACTTAGGTTATCAATGCATTGAAACATACATCGAGAAAGATGATACAGATAGGTTTAAAAAATTATTGCAAAATAAAACTTCTCTTTTAACCGGAAATTCAGGTGTGGGAAAATCAAGTTTTATCAATAAAATAGAACCGGGTTTAGGCTTGAAAACATCTGAAATTTCAGACTATAATCAAAGTGGAAAGCATACCACTACTTTTGCGGAAATGTTTCCGTTGAGCTTTTGCGGTTTTGTAATTGACACTCCCGGAATTAAAGGTTTTGGATTGATTGATGATATTGAAAAAGAAGACTTAGCTGGCTATTTTCCTGAATTCAGAAAGTTTATGGCAAACTGTAAATTTCATAATTGTAAACATATTAATGAGCCAAACTGTGCAGTAAAAGAGGCAGTTGAAAATAGTGAAATTGCTTTTTTTCGATACGAGAATTACCTGACTATTTATTTAGACGAACAAGAAAATTATAGATAATTGAGAGCTGTTTTACAGAGAATAAAAGAAAGTAAGGTAGAGGTAAATGAAAAAATCATTGGTTCTATAAAAAATGGTTTGTTGATTTTACTGGGTATTGAAGAATCAGATTCTATGAACGACATTGATTGGCTGTCAAATAAGATATTAAATATGCGAATTTTTAGTGATGAAAAAGGGTTGATGAATTTGAGTGTGTTAGATATAAAAGGAGAGTTATTAATAGTTAGTCAATTTACATTACACGCATCTACAAAAAAGGGTAATAGACCTTCGTTTATTAAAGCGGCTAAGCCGGAAGTTGCCATTCCACTTTACGAAAAATTTATTGCTAAAATGAAAGAATCTAACCTGAATATTGAGACAGGAGAGTTTGGTGCGGATATGAAGGTTAGTCTGATTAACGATGGGCCGGTAACTATTATCATTGATTCTAAAAATAAAGAATGAGAATAGTTATAGTTTATATTGTAGTAAGTTTATTTCTATACTCATGTAAAAATGATGAAACTATATCTAGCAGACTTGAAGGAAAATGGGTGTTAAGCGAAAGGTCTATTAATCAAGAAATTCAACATAACCCTGATTCACTTTTTTTGATTTTTTCTGAGAAAGATAAAATCAATGTTAATGGTTATAAAACAACTTATGAGGTTATATTAGACGGTAAAGCCATTTACTTTGATTTTGGAAAAGGAAAAGACTATTCTTTAGAAATTTTGGAATTAAACGATTCAATTTTTCATTATAAATTACAAGATTGTGATTTTAACACGATTGAAGAAAAATTATTAAAAGATGACAATAACTGAAGCACAACAAAAAGTAGATGTTTGGATAAAAACAGTTGGAGTAAGATACTTTAATGAGTTAACAAATATGGCAATGCTTACCGAAGAAGTTGGGGAAGTGGCTCGTATTATAGCTAGAAGATATGGCGAACAATCTGAAAAAGAATCGGATAAACAAAAAGATTTGGGACAAGAAATGGCCGATGTATTGTTTGTGTTAATGTGTTTAGCAAATCAAACAGGAATTGACTTGGAAAGAGAACTGACAAAAAATCTATTAAATAAAACCGAACGAGACGGAAAACGACATAAAAACAATCCTAAACTCTAGGCATTTTTTTTAACGAAAAGTAAGCAAAGAAACAAGCTGTAATTAAAAATACCGCACCCATTGCATAAGGTGCTCCCGGAAAATAGAAAATTTTATTTTCTCCGGTGAAGTAGTAAAACAACCCTGTACTAATGAGCGGTCCCAGAATAGTTGTAATACTTGTCATGCTGGCAATAGTTCCCTGTAAAATGCCTTGTTCATTATCTTCTACTTGGTTAGACATTAATCCTTGTAGTGTTGGTCCGGCAATTCCTCCTAAAACATAAGGAAGTGTAAATAGGTAAAGCATCCAACCTTTAACTGCAACAGCATATAGTGCCATACCAATACTCCATAAAACAAAACCGCCTAAAATTGTTTTTTTCGTTCCAAATTTCTTTACGATTTTACCTACTAATCCTGCCTGAACGATAGCAACTAATAATCCCACTACACCTAAACTGTAACCAACTTCAGCCTCTGTCCAATCAAACATTTCCATAGTAAAATAAGACCAGGTAGCAGGTAGTGATTGTCCGGCTAAATTAGCCAGAAAAAAAGCAAACAATAAGCCTCCCAGTGCTGCAAAAGTTCCCAATTGTAGAAGCGATTTTCCCGGAATCATTTTTTTGAAGTTGATAGGCCTTCTTTTTTCTTTAGGAAGAGATTCAGGAACAAAAAAGAGTCCAAACAAAAAGTTAAGTAAGGTTAAACTTGCGGCAACTAAAAAAGGCATTTGAACTCCCCATTTTGCAGCAATTCCACCAATTACAGGCCCGATGATGAAACCCAATCCAAATGCTGCACCCACTAATCCAAAGTTTTTTGCTCTATTTTCTTTAGTGCTTACATCTGCTATGTAAGCATTTGCAACTGTAAAACTTGCTCCGCAAATTCCGGCTAAAATTCTTCCAACAAATAACCATCCAATGGTAGGAGCAAAGGCATGAAAAACATAATCAATTCCTAAACCAAATAATGAAATTAAAAGAATAGGTCTTCTCCCGAACTTATCACTCAATTCGCCCATAATTGGAGCAAAGAAAAATTGCATTGCTGCAAAAGCAACCATTAAATAACCACCATATTTAGCGGCTACACTTAAACCTTCTCCGGTAAGATTTTCTATTAATGACGGAACAACAGGTATAATAATTCCAATACCAATTACATCAACAAGGATGGTAACAAATATGAATGTAAGCGCAGTTTTAGAAGATGACATTAAATGCTACTTACCGTGACACTGCTTATATTTTTTACCGCTTCCACAGGGACATGGTTCGTTTCTTCCCACTTTTTTCTCTACTCTAACCGGCTGAACAATTTTTGGTTTTTCCTGATTTGGAGCACCTTGTTGTTGAGGTGAAGTAACATCTTCTCTTGAAGCTTGTAATTTTTTAAGGTCAGAATCGCTATGCTGAGGAGCTTGTGTTACCTGAGTGTTTTCTTGGTTAGGTAAGTTTCCTTTCATAAGGAATGAAGCTGCATCTTTATTTATTTTTTCAAGTACTTGCTTAAATAAATTAAATGCTTCAAACTTATAAATCAATAAAGGATCTTTTTGTTCTAGATATGCATTTCTAACAGATTGTCTCAAGTCATCCATTTCTCTCAAATGGTCTTTCCAGTCATTATCAATTAAAGCTAATATTATTCCTTTTTCGAATGAATTAGCTACTTCTTCTCCTTGACTATCATAACTTTCTTTAAGTGGAGCAATAACTTGAATTGTTTTCTTACCATCAGTAAACGGCACAACAATGTTTTGGTAAGTTGAAGATTGATTTTCAAAAACATTTTTAATAACCGGATAAGACATTGCTGCAATAGCTTCTTTTTTACGTCTGTAGTTTTCTATTGCTTTTTCAAAAGTTAACTCTACCAGTTCATCAGTAGAAGTAGCAGCAAAATCTTCTTCTTTAACAGGAGATTCTAGTGCCATGGTTCTAATAAGCTCCATTTGGAAACCCTCAAAATCACCATATTCATGGTACTCATGAACTACGGATTCGCATACATCATAAATTAAATTATTGATGTCAATACTCATTCTCTCACCAATGAGGGCATTTCTTCTACGCTTGTAAATTACTTCTCTTTGAGAGTTCATTACATCGTCATACTCCAGTAATCTTTTTCTTATTCCGAAGTTGTTTTCTTCAACTTTTTTCTGCGCTCTTTCTATTGACCTTGTAATTAATGAATGTTGAATAACTTCTCCCTCTTCAAGCCCAAGTCTATCCATTATTTTGGCAATTCTTTCAGAGCCAAACAAACGCATTAAGTTATCTTCAAGAGAAACAAAAAATTGTGAACTACCCGGGTCTCCTTGTCTTCCGGCTCTACCTCTCAACTGTCTGTCAACCCTTCTAGATTCATGCCTTTCTGTACCCACAATGGCTAAACCTCCTGCTTCTTTCACTCCCGGACCAAGTTTAATATCAGTTCCTCTACCGGCCATATTTGTGGCAATAGTTACCGTTCCTGCTTTACCTGCTTCTGCAACTACTTCTGCTTCTCTTTGATGTAGTTTTGCATTTAGTACTTGATGCTTAATACCTTTCATTTTTAGCATTCTGCTAATTAACTCAGAGTTTTCTACTGATGTGGTACCAACTAGCACTGGTCTCCCGGCATTTACTAAACCTACAATTTCTTCAACAACAGCATTATACTTTTCTCTGTTGGTTTTGTAAACTTTATCTTGTTCGTCTTTTCTTGCAATTGGTTTGTTAGTAGGAATTGTAACTACATCAAGCTTGTATATATCCCATAATTCTTGCGCTTCTGTTTCTGCTGTACCCGTCATACCGGCAAGCTTGTGATACATTCTGAAGTAATTTTGCAATGATACGGTAGCGTAAGTTTGTGTAGCTGCCTCTACTTTTACATTTTCTTTTGCTTCTATTGCCTGATGTAATCCGTCAGAATATCTTCTTCCGTCCATAATACGGCCGGTTTGCTCATCTACAATTTTAATTTTCCCATCCATGATTACATACTCAACATCTATTTCAAAAAGTGTGTAAGCACGTAATAGCTGATTTAACGTATGAATTCTTTCAGCTTTAATGGTATAATCTTGAATGAGTTTATCTTTAGCCGTTAACTTTTCTTTATCTGACTTACTAGACTCTTCAATTTTAGTCATTTCCATATTTAAGTCAGGAAGGATAAAGAAGTCTTTGTCTTTTTCTGTAGAAAGAAGGTCAATTCCTTTTTCGGTTAAATCAATAGAATTATTTTTTTCATCAATCACAAAAAATAGTTCTGCATCTACTTTATGCATCTCTTTTTCTTGGTCTTGTAGGTAATAATTTTCTGTTTTTTGTAACTGAGCTTTAATTCCCGGTTCTGATAAAAATTTAATAAGTGCTTTGTTTTTTGGCAAACCTCTGTAAGCTCTTAACAATGCCATTCCGCCTTCTTCTTCGTTTTTCTTGGCTTCTTTTTTGTCAGATGTTTCAGCAGTAAGCATTTTTTTAGCATCTGCTAAAATGGTGGTAACGTATTTTCGTTGAGCAGCAACTAATTTTTCAATTTTTGGTTTTAACTCATAATACTCATGTTGGTCTCCTTTAGGAGTTGGGCCGGAAATAATTAACGGAGTTCTGGCATCATCAATTAATACTGAATCGACCTCATCTATAATGGCGTAATGTAATTTTCTTTGAACAAGTTCATCTGCGTTACGAGCCATATTATCACGCAAATAATCGAAGCCAAACTCGTTATTTGTACCATATGTAATATCAGCTAAGTATGCTTTTTTACGTGCGTCAGAGTTTGGTTCATGTTTATCTATACAATCAATGGTTAATCCATGAAATTCAAAGATTGGCCCCATCCATTCGGAGTCTCTTCGTGCTAAGTAATCGTTTACAGTTACAACGTGAACTCCTTTTCCTGTAATGGCATTCAAATAAATAGGAAGTGTGGCTACTAATGTTTTTCCTTCACCCGTTGCCATCTCGGCAATTTTACCGGTATGTAATACAGCACCACCAATTAATTGAACATCGTAATGAACCATGTCCCAGGAAATTTCTCCACCTGCAGCTAGCCAAGTATTTGCATGAAAAGCTTTTTCTCCTTGAATGGTTACGTTACCTTTTTGGGCTGCTAAATCTCTGTCAAAGTCATTAGCGGTAACTTCTAGTTGTTTATTTTCTTTAAATCTTCTGGATGTTTCTTTGATAACTGCAAAAGCTTCGGGCAACACTTTCAATAAAACTTCTTCAATTTTATCTAGAATGATTTTATCAAGCTTATCAATTTCTTTAAATAATTCTTCTTTATCTCTTGCTTCAGTTTCTTTATGCTTTACTTTATCTTTAAGCTCTTGAATCTTAGTTTCTTCTTCTTTTATATATTCAGAAATTCTATTTTTAAACTCAGTTGTTTTAGCTCTTAATTGGTCATTTGAAAGTGATTGATATTGTGCAAAAAACTCATTTGTTTTTGTCACGTAAGGCATTACTTCTTTGATGTCTCTATCCGACTTATTTCCAAAAACTTTTTGAAGCGTTTTAGTTATTGAACCTATCATGTTTTAATCTTAATATAAGGGTTGCAAATGTAATAAAATAAAAAACGGAAACTATAGTAGCTTCCGTTATAAATTGTTAATGTGGGTTAACTTTGTTAGTACTCGTCTTCATTAAAGAAAAAGTCTTCTTTTGAAGGGTAGTCCGGCCAAATATCTTCTATAGTGTCAAACAACTCAGTATCATCTTCAATTTCTTGAAGATTTTCTACAACCTCTAATGGTGCACAAGTTCTAATGGCGAAATCTATTAATTCATCTTTAGTAGCCGGCCAAGGCGCGTCTTCCAAATATGATGCTAGTTCTAGTGTCCAATACATAATTTTCTCTCCTTAATTTTCGGCAAAAATAGAATTTCTACCTATAAAACCAATTTTTTTGTTGTTAAGTGTTAAAAACTTAACTTTTTCAACACTTCTACTCATTTTTTTGAACGATGTTACATCAAAGATTATTGTTTAAAAAATTACATCAATCCCTAATCTTTCTTTCATTCCAATATTGCCTTGTAAACCACCTGTATGAATAATTAATATTTTACTGCTTTCAGGAAATAGATCTTTTTTAATCATATCTAAAACTCCATATACCATTTTGGAAGTGTAAACTAAATCTAACGGAATTTTATGTTGTTGATAAAAGCCATTGGTAAAATCAATTAAATCTTGATTGGTTTTTGCATATCCGCCAAAGTGATAATTACTAGCCCAAATTAATTTTTTATCTAAGTTTTTTAATTCAGATAATTCGGAAATGTTTTCTTTTAAATAATCAACGCCTTTTAGTACAGGAAAGCCAACAATTTTAGTTGAAGGATTTGAATACTTTAAAATTCCGGAAACTGTTCCCCCTGTTCCTATCGGACAACATATAAAATCGTATTCCTCATTTATTTCTTCCATCATTTCTTTTAAGCCTATTAAAGCAAAAGCATTTGAACCGCCTTCGGGAATTAAGAAGAAATCATGATCAGAAATTTTTGACTTAATTATCTCAGCATCTTTTTTTCTGTAATCTTCTCTGGAAATATAAATAAGTTCTATCCCACATTTTTCTGCAAATTGAATCGTGTGAGAGAGTTTTTTAGGTTTTTCTCCTCTGACAATGGCAGTTCCACTTATATCAAATTTTTTACAAGCTGCTGCAAATGCATAAAGATGATTGGAGTATGCTCCACCAAATGTTACCAATTTTTGACAGCCCTTTTCTTTGGCTTGAAGAATATTGTGTTTTAACTTTCTCCATTTGTTGCCGGATATTTGAGGGTGAATTAAATCATCTCTTTTAATAAATAGTTCAATTTTTTTTTCTGATGCTATTTCAGAATAAATAGGTTGGATAGGCGATGGAATGTTTAAAATTTGCATAGTTTGAAGTAACAAAAATAAAATTAGAAATTTGCACTCAATGGCAGATGATTTAAGTGGGTTTTCTAAACGTGAAAATTTAGAGCCCGATGACTATTATATGAGTGAAGAAGGTTATGTGGTGTTTACAGAAAAATATCTTTTAAAAAGAGGATATTGTTGTAAAAGTGGTTGTCGCCATTGCCCTTACGGTTTTGATAAAAAAACAGGAAGAATTAAAAAAGATAAATAATGAGTGTAGCTATGAAGTTAAATTTTAAAGAAGCAATTCAAGAAGGTATTCCAAATTATTTACCTCCAAGAAAGGAATATGATAAGACTGTGAGTCATGCACCCAAAAGAAAAGATATCTTATCTAAGGAAGAAAAAAAGCTGGCTGTTAGAAATGCCTTACGATATTTTCCTCAAGAATTTCATAGTGAATTGGCAAAAGAGTTTGCTCAAGAATTAATAGAATATGGTAGAATTTATATGTATCGCTACCGACCCGATTATGAAATGTACGCTAGACCTATTAATGACTATCCTGCTAAGTGTGAACAGGCCGCATCTATTATGTTGATGATTCAAAATAACCTAGACCCGAGAGTTGCACAGCATCCACATGAGTTAATAACATATGGTGGAAATGGTGCAGTTTTTCAAAACTGGGCACAGTATAGGTTAACGATGAAATATCTTTCTGAAATGACAGATGAACAGACTTTAGTTATGTATTCAGGGCATCCGATGGGTTTATTCCCTTCTCATAAAAATGCTCCAAGAGTTGTTGTAACTAACGGCATGATGATTCCTAATTATTCTAAACCTGATGACTGGGAAAAGTTTAATGCTTTGGGAGTAACACAATATGGACAAATGACAGCCGGCTCTTACATGTACATTGGGCCGCAAGGAATTGTACATGGTACAACCATTACAGTAATGAATGCGTTGAGAAAAAAAGGGTATTCTGATTTTTCAGGAAAACTATTTGTCACCTCAGGTTTGGGTGGAATGAGTGGTGCACAACCTAAAGCAGGAAATATTGCCGGTTGTGTTTCAGTTACTGCTGAAGTTAATCCTAAGGCGGCATATAAAAGACATGAGCAAGGCTGGGTAGATGAAGTGGTTGAGGATATCACTAAATTATGTGAGAAAGTAAAATCATCGATTGAGAATAAAGAGGTACGTTCTTATGCTTACTTAGGAAACATTGTTACCGTTTGGGAGGAATTTTATGCAAAAGGAATTAAAGTTGACATTGGTTCAGATCAAACATCTCTTCATAATCCATGGGCGGGCGGTTACTATCCTGTGGGATTGACTTATGAAGAATCGAATGAGTTGATGGCAAATAATCCAACTAAATTTAAAGAAGAAGTTCAAGAATCACTTAGACGGCAAGCTTTGGCTATTAACAAATGTGCTGAAAATGGGACCTACTTTTTTGATTACGGAAATGCTTTTCTTTTAGAAGCATCAAGAGCCGGAGCAGATGTAATGAATAAAGACGGAATTACTTTTAAATATCCTTCTTACGTTCAAGATATTATGGGACCAATGTGCTTTGATTATGGTTTTGGACCATTTAGATGGGTTTGTACTTCTGGAAAGCCAGAAGATTTAGATTATACTGACAAGTTAGCGGCTGAGGTTTTAGAGAAATTAATGAAGGAAGCTCCGGAAGATATTCAACTTCAAATGAGTGATAATATTAAGTGGATAAAAGAAGCAAAAAAAAACAAACTTGTTGTGGGTTCGCAAGCAAGAATACTTTATGCAGATGCTTTTGGGAGAATTGAAATCGCAAAAGCATTTAATGATGCTATAAAAAAAGGAGACATTGGTCCTGTGGTTTTAGGAAGAGACCATCATGACGTTTCGGGAACAGATTCACCTTATAGAGAAACTTCAAATATTTATGATGGTTCTCAGTTTACTTCCGATATGGCAATTCATAATGTCATTGGCGATTCTTTTAGAGGAGCAACATGGGTTTCTATTCATAACGGTGGTGGTGTAGGATGGGGGGAAGTAATTAATGGTGGTTTCGGAATGTTGCTAGATGGAAGTGAAGAGTCAGAGGAGCGTTTAAAGATGATGTTATTTTGGGATGTAAACAATGGAATTGCTAGAAGGTCATGGGCAAGAAATGAAGGAGCAGTATCAACCATAAAGCGCACTATGAAAGAAGAAGATAGATTAATGGTTACCATTCCCTTTAATGTTGAAGAAACAACCGTTAATGAATTATTCTAAATTTTATAGACGAAACTTGAAATTTAAGCTACAAAATGCTTAACTTCGCCTTTCAATAAAAAGTCGCACTTAATAATTTAAAATTTATACTTATGAAAAAAACATTACTTTTTGCTTCTGTTTTTGCGGTAGTAGCAGTAAATGCACAGCATCCGGATATGTTGAAACCCGTAAAGGCAGACAGAGGAAATATTCAAGAGTTTGTTGACCCTGGTTTTACTTTTCCTACCAATAAACCTGAAATTCCAAATAATAATGTTGGAAACCAAATATCTGCTGTTACATCTATCCCTATTGGACAGTCAGCAAATATTTATACCATATTATTGAACGGTCAAAATCAAGTTGCTTATAATCACGATTTAGATGCGGTAGCTTTTATTCACAGAAATTACCAAGCAAATGGTACTAATTCAGGAACATTAAACTTTGATGTTTCTACAGATGGAGGAAACACTTGGAATTTAGATAGAGGTTCTTTAAATCCTGCGTATACATCTAGTCCGACAACTAATGCAGCTAGATACCCTTCATTAGCTATTTATAATCCTGTTGCAAACACTAACCCTACCAATGCTTTTGTAGTTGGAAATGCACCTTGTTTAGATGCTACACCAGAGTGGGGATTTTTGGGAAGATATTCATCTAAGTTTGACGGAACAACAAATGTAGATGAGGCTTATTTAGTAACAGATTCTTTTAACTTTCATCCTTATGGTTTAGATGTTACTTCATTAGGTACTGCATTTTCATTAAGTACTAGATATAATGGAGGAACTAACACGGCTTTAGACACGGCAAATTATTCTAGATTTTTCTTAAACAGAGGAACATTTAATGTTCCAACTAATGATTTCTCTTGGACTATGCCACACGTTTTTGCTCCTAACACTCACTCATACAATGACCCAACAAACGGGTATATTAAAATGGTGAACGGATGGAATGTTGCATTTGCTCCTAATGGTTTAACCGGCTATGCTGTTATAATTGGCGCTGAAGCAAACATAGGATTAGACACTGTTTACAGACCTATCGTTTATAAAACTACTGATGGTGGTACAACTTGGAATAAACAAACTTCTTTTGATTTTTCTACTGACCCTGTAATGCAGCAATATATTTATGGTTCTGGTGGTGGTTCAGGTCCTAAAAGACCTTTCTTTAGTGAGACAGATATTACTGTAGATGCCAATGGTGAGTTACATGTATTTGCTGAGGTACTTTCAGGTTATTCATCACACCAAGATTCCTTAGGTTATATATATAATGGCTTTAGATATTTAATGCACTGTCAAACTGTTGCTTCATCTTGGTCAGTAAACTTTGTTGATACTATTAGAAGCGCTGACTTTACATTAGGATTTGCACCAAATACTGTTTCAGTAACAACCAGACCTCAAGCCTCTAGATTGAATGATGGATCTAAAGTCTTCTTTACTTGGGTAACAACTGATCCAACACTTTCTGCAAATAACGATTTTCCAGATGTTTGGGCTATAGCCTATGATGTTAATAATGACTGGTATTCTATGCCTAAAAATTTAACCAAGAACACATCTGCCGAATATGTTTCTTACTTTGCAACTATGGCTCCTATAGCTTCAGTAAAGAGTATTGAGGTTCAGAATGAACTACCTATTGTTTATACTGTGCCTTCTAATACAGGTGATGTTACCCAATCTACACAACACTACTATTTAAAAGGAGTAGGTTTTGATAATATAGAAATAGGTGTCAGCGAAAGCGAAATGAAGTCTAATGATGTTTCTATTTTCCCTAATCCGTCTAATGGTATATTTAATGTAACGTCTAAAGCTGTTAACATGAATATTGAAGTAGTGGATATCTTAGGAAATGTTGTTAAAACAATGAGCGTAAGCAATGATAGAGCTCAATTAGATTTATCTAATCAAAATACAGGTGTTTACTTTATTAGAGTTACTGCTAATGAAGTTACTTCTGCACACAAAGTTATTTTGACTAAATAATTTCTGATTTAATATTTTAAGAGCCGTTTGGACAAAATCCAAGCGGCTTTTTTTTGCGTATGTCCAAACACAAAACATAACTGTTATGAGACACTTTATTACATTGTTTTTATTTATTCCATTGATGGCTTGTTCGCAACAAAATAAACCGCAAGAAAAAAGCGGTCTAGAAAAAACTCCATATAATGTTCAAAAAACGGACGCTGAATGGAAAGAACAATTAAGTCCTGAAGCTTATTATGTTACAAGACAAAAAGGGACTGAAGCTCCATTTAGTGGTAAGTACAATAAATTTTATGAGCCTGGTACATATCATTGTATTTGTTGTAATCATTTACTGTTTAGTTCTGAATCAAAATTTGATTCGGGTACCGGCTGGCCAAGTTTTTATGAGCCTTCAAATAGCAATAGCTTAAAAGAAATATCAGATTATTCTTTAGGTATGGTAAGAGCTGAGGTTGTTTGTGCAAATTGTGGCGCTCATTTAGGTCATGTTTTTGATGACGGCCCAAAACCCACAGGACTCAGGTATTGTATAAATTCTGTAGCGCTAAATTTTAAGCCTGAATAAAATTTAGTTTAGAATGTCAAACCTAGTTAGAGGCTTTTCTTCTATTTTCCAGATAAACCCTTTTAAGAGGAGTTCTTCTTCACTAACATCATTTAAAGGCATTAGTTTGCCCTCAGGGTCTTTTACAAAGGTGATTTTCTTTATCTCATTATCTGAAAGATAAATTCTTAGGTTACTGCTTTCCGCTTTATTAATTCCAATATATCTTTTTTGGTCGTCTTGAACATAATAAATAGTTTGTCCGTTCCCAGTAACATCAACATTGTTTAGGGAATTTTCTAAAAAATAACCCTCAATAGTTTTACCTTTTATTTGGTTGTATTTGGCTGAATCAACATAACTGATAATAAAGGCATTTTTATCAATAAACAGCTTATGAATTTCATCATTTTTCAAGACTAAATCCATTTTTTCACCGGTAAGCTGGTTTTCATTATTCCAAAGTATGGGGTCATTAAAAAACTGAATAGTTGAATCAGCAAAGGCATAATAAATAGAATCACACTTACCTTGCATGTCAGGTTTAAAAAATTTGACATGATTATAACCATAAAGTATTTTGTTCCCGGCTGTGTCTGCACTTACCTTAAAAGTATCTGCGTGCATATACAGAGTATCTTTTTCAAATTCTTTGATAATGATGGCGTTGTCAGTTACCATTAAACTGTCTTTCGCATCAAAAATATGAGCTAAATCACCGGTAACAATAATATTTTCACTAGTGTCAATTAATTCAACGTTGCATGTGGCAATACCTATTCCCCCATTTTTATTGTAAAGAATAGTATCCGCTTTTAGCATGTTTTGTTTAGAGTTAATTTCAGCTTTGGTGTAATATTTAGATTGGTCGGTAATTGAATTGTAGAAACCACCTTCACATTTTATTTCAGTGCCGTCATTTAAGTTGATGGTTGTTGGTCCATGAAAATATACTACTCTGGAAAATGAGTTGTACTGTAATGTGTCAGATTTCATTTTGTATTCGGGATGCGTTAAAACCACATCTTTTTTAAAGAAAAAAGACTTTGAAGTAGAATTGTAATAGCCTTGTTGACTAGTTAAGTTTGTCTTTTCTTTTTTGTTGTACATAGTTCCTCCACCAATGAAATAGGCTAGATTTTCTTCTCTTTTATATTCCAGAAAATTGGTAGTAAGATTTACATCATTATTATTAAGTCGGATATTATTTTTTACGATTGCGGTTTTTGTATTCCCATCATAAAACAAGGAGTCCCCATATAATTGAAGACTGTCGCCTTGATTTATTCTAACATGTCCATAAGCATTTAAACTATTTGATTCATCAAATAAGTATGCGCTATCGCAAAACATTAGCACTTCTTCATGCTTGAATTGAACATTACCAATTAACTTCTTTGCTTTAACACCTGATGAATTGTCAAACTCTAATGAATTAGCATTAATCAACTCTATTTGTTTTGGTTTTTGTGCAAAAGAAAAAGAAACACTAATTAGTAAAGTGATAAAAACCCCAATGTATTTTGGAGAAATAAGCATGTTTTAAACTGATACCGCCTCTCTAAAAAGTGTTTGTTTTCTGTCCGGGCCAACAGAAACAATAGTGATTGGGATTTCAATTTGTTTTTCAATAAATGCGATATATTCATGCACTTCATTCGGTAAATCGCTAGAGCTTGAAAGCTGTGTTAAGTCTTCTTTCCAGCCTTTTACACTTTCATAAATAGGCTGAACATCTTCAGGATTTATGCTGTAAGGTAAATAGTCAATTTCTTGATTTTGATGTTTATACTTTGTGCATACTGAAATAGGCTCAAAATTACTAAGCACATCGGCTTTCATCATAATTAGTTGGGTAACACCGTTTACCATGCAAGCATATTTTAACGCAGGAATATCTAACCAACCACATCTTCTTGGACGACCGGTAGTTGCTCCAAATTCGTGTCCTACTTTTCGCATTTCTTCTCCGGTTTCGTCCTCCAACTCTGTTGGGAAAGGACCGCTTCCAACTCTGGTACAGTATGCCTTAAATATGCCAAATACATCTCCAATTCTATTAGGAGCTATTCCCAATCCTGTGCATGCTCCTGCAGTAATTGTGTTGGATGAAGTAACAAATGGGTAAGTTCCAAAATCAATATCTAGCAAAGTTCCTTGGGCACCTTCTGCCAAAACAGATTTCCCTGCTTTTAAAGCATTATTTATGTAGTGTTCACTATCTATAATTTGTAGAGACTTAATTAATTCAACACCTACAAAAAACTCATCTTCTAACTCAGCTAAATTATATTCTAACTCATAAAACTTAAGAAGTTCAGCATGTTTTTTTACAAGTTTGCTGTAAATGTCTTTAAAGTCTGGTTTTAATAAATCACCTACTCTTATACCGTTTCTTCCGGTTTTGTCCATATAAGTTGGCCCAATTCCTTTAAGCGTTGAGCCTATTTTTTCTTTTCCTTTAGAGAGTTCTGAAGCCTTATCTAAAAGTCTATGTGTTGGAAGTATAATGTGTGCTTTTCTTGATAATAATAGGTTTTCGTTAATATTTGCACCATTAGCTTTTAATTGGTCGATTTCTTTTTTAAGGATGCACGGGTCAATAACCACTCCATTGCCAATTACATTTTTTGTAGTAGGGTGAAAAATACCTGAAGGAATAGTATGTAAAACGAATTTTTTGCCATCAAATTCAAGAGTGTGCCCAGCATTGGGACCACCTTGAAATCTTGCTATTATATCGTATTTTGGGGTAAGAACGTCAACAACTTTTCCTTTTCCTTCATCGCCCCACTGAAGGCCTAATAAAACATCTACTTTTTTCATGGTACATATTAAAATACAAAGCTAAAAAAACTCAATTGTCTGGCTATTATTGTTGAAAGTTTAGTGTTTTTGTTGAAAATGCTTAATCACACTCACAATTACTGTTCGGTTTAATGATTTCTACAAGCTTTCCACTCTCTTCACAATATTCGATTCGCAGAACCAAGTCATCTTCACATTTAAAATAATAGATGGGGCAAGGTTTTCGATTGGTCTGACTTTCGTTAAATACTATTTCTCCTGTTTGAATATAATTTTGGATGGTTGAATCAGCAATATCTAAACATTTTGTTTGGCACTTTGCCAAAGGGTTTTGAATAATTTCTACTTGTGAAAGATGATATTTTATTCGATTTTCGGGTAACCAGTTATCAAATGCTTTGTCTTTGTAGAAGAAATAGAGTAGGAGCAATCCAAATCCAAATCCTACTAAAAATAAACGTAGTCTCTTCCAGATTTTCATTAAATAGCCGGTAAAATTAGTTCAATGTCTTTGTATGGAAGATTAAAGGTTTCGCCCAGATATTTGTTAGTGAGCATACCTTTGTAGATGTAAATTCCATTTCTAATTCCCTTATACCTTCTAATGGTTCCGTTAATTCCACCCCATTGCCCTGTTTCAATAATTGCAGGAGCAATTACATTACTCAAGGCGTAAGAAGATGTTTTGGCTACTCTTGAAGCGATATTAGGAACGCAATAGTGAACAACTCCATATTTAGTGTAAGTTGGATTTTCATGGCTTGTAACTTGAGAGGTTTCAAAACAACCTCCTTTATCAATACTTACATCAACTATAACAGAGCCTTCTTTCATTATTTTTACCATTTCTTCTGTTACCATTACCGGAGTACGTCCATTGTCAATTGCTCTTATGGCTCCAATAACTACATCAGCTTCTTTTAAGGCCTTGGTTAATGCTTTTGGTTGGATGATAGAAGTATAAACTCTATGTCCTACCATTTCTTGCAATCGTCTTAGCTTATAAATACTGTTATTAAATACTTTGACATTTGCTCCTAAGCCTAATGCAGCTCTGCAAGCAAACTCACCAACTGTTCCTGCTCCAAGTACTACTACTTCTGTTGGGCTGATGCCGGTTACTCCACCAAACATCATTCCTTTACCTTTATTCGTATTGTTAAGTAGCTCAGCAGCAATAAGTACAGATGTAGTTCCAGCAATTTCGCTCATTGCTCTTACAATAGGGAAAATACCATCTTCATCAGTAATATAGTCGAATGCAATGGCGGTTATTTTTTTATCCATTAACTTTTGTAAAAAGTTTTTGGGTTGTATGGGTAGTTGTAGAGCAGAAATAACGGTTTGTCCGTTTTTTAGTAAGTCAATTTCTTTAAGGTTTGGTGGTGCCACCATTAAAATAATATCGGCTTTGTAAACTTCTTTTACATCATCTGCAATAATGGCTCCGGCCTCAGAATATTGTTGGTCAGAAAAATGAGCGCCTTCGCCTGCACCTCTCTCAATAACAATTCTGTGACCATTGCTAACCAGTAAAGCAACTGCATCAGGAACAAGTGAAATCCTATTTTCAAAAAATGAGGTTTCTTTAGGAATTCCAATAAATAAACTATCGCTTTTAATTTCAATTTCAAGCATTTCTTCTTGAGGCATAAAGCCTTTAGCAAGTGATTTTAAAACATCTTCAGATGATGACATGCTTATATGATTTTGATGTTACGGGTACCGTTTGTGTTTTCGCTAAGATACACTTTTATTACTTTATCAGGCAGCAAAGAATTGATTTTTTCAGGCCATTCAATTAAACAAAGGTTATCGCTGAAAAAATATTCTTCTACACCAATATCAAGTGCTTCAGATTCATCATTTAAGCGATAAAAGTCAAAGTGGTAAATAGTCTCCCCTGAAGAAGTGAGGTATTCATTTACTATGGAGAAAGTGGGGCTTGAAATGGTGTCGGTTACCCCAAGCTTTTTACATATTTGTTTAATGAAGGTGGTTTTTCCGGCTCCCATTTCACCGTAAAAAAGAACAATTTTGGAAGAAGTATTTTTTAGTAGCTCTTCGGCAACTTTTGGGAGGTCTGATAAAGAGATATTTTTAAAATCCATTTATTTAGCAGTAAGTTCTACAAAAGGAATAATCATTTCTTCCATTGAAATACCTCCATGCTGAAAGGTTTCTTTGTAATATTGCACGAAGTGATTGTAGTTGTTCGGATAAACAAAATATTTATCTTCTTTAGCGAACACATAGGTTTGACTTACATTTATTTTTGGAAGAAATGCATCGGCAGGATTTTTAATTTCAAACACTTCTTTGCTATCGTAGGAGAGTGTTTTTCCCTGTTTGTACCTTAGATTTGGGTTTACTTCTTTATCTCCAACTATTTTAGTGGGCTCCATTACCCTTACAGAGCCATGGTCGGTAGAAATAATCACTTTTGCTTTTTGAGCCGCAATTTTTTTAAGAATTTCAAAAAGAGGTGAGTGTTCAAACCATGAGATGGTTAAAGAACGATATGCTGCTTCATCTTCTGCTAGTTCTCTAACAATATCAACATCAGTTCTGGCATGCGAAAGCATATCAATAAAGTTATAGACAATAACATTTAAATTATTTCTTTGGAGGTTAGGAATATCATCAAGGACTTTTCTTCCAAAGTTTGGATTGAGCACTTTGTAATAAGAGAATTTCAAGTTTTCACCAAAACGTTTGAGTTGTGCTTCTAAAAACTCTTTTTCATGCATATTTTTTCCACCTTTTTCATCATCATTCAGCCATGCATTAGGATATTTTTTTTCAATTTCAGAGGGAAGTAGCCCTGCAAAAATGGAGTTTCTTGCATATTGAGTAGTGGTAGGTAAAATGCTGTAATATGCTTCTTCTTTTTCTACCCAAAAATAATCTGAAATAATGGGACGAATTGCTTTCCAGTGGTCATAACGTAAGTTGTCTATTAAAATGAAATAAACTGGCTGGTGGTCTTTTATAAATGGACTTATTTTCTTTTTCATCAAGGTATGAGACATTACGGGTGCTTCATCAGCGTTATGTAGCCAGTTGGTATAATTATTTTCTATGAAACGGCTAAACTGTCTATTGGCTTCCGACTTTTGCATATCCAATACTTCTTTCATGCCACTTTCTTTGCTATTGGCAATTTCCATATCCCAATGCACAATCTTTTTATAAACATCAATCCACTGATTGCTATCCAGATTGTCATTTATTTCCATTCCAATTTTTCTGAATTCTTGCTGATAATCAGTTGTTGTTTTTTCACTAACTAATCTTTTTTCATCTAAATTTTTCTTAATGGAAAGTAATATTTGTTTTGGATTGACAGGTTTTATAAGATAGTCAGATATTTTAGAGCCAATAGCATCTTCCATAATGCTTTCTTCCTCACTCTTCGTAATCATGATAACCGGTAAAGAAGAATATTTAGCTTTAATTTGTGAAAGGGTTTCTATACCTGATATTCCGGGCATGTTTTCATCTAAAAACACAATGTCCACCTTTTTTTCTTCAAGCAATTCTAAGGCAGCATCACCACTTTTAACAGAAAAAACCTCATAACCCTTATCTTCGAGAAATAAAATGTGTGGTTTTAACAAATCAATTTCGTCATCTGCCCATAAAATTTTTACTTTGCTCATGATTTTGGTTTTAGTGTTACAAAACTAATAGGATTAACTTAAAAGAAGAATGCTTAATAAGAAAAAGATATTCAACGACCCTTTGTATGGTTTTATTACCCTATCTCATGATTTTATTTTTGATTTAGTTGAGCACCCTTATTTTCAGAGGCTAAGACGAATTAAACAATTGGGTTTAACTTCTTTGGTATATCCGGGAGCACTGCATACAAGATTTCATCATGCACTAGGTGCGATGCACTTAACTACTCAAGCTATTGATGTAATTCGTTCAAAAGGGCATAACATTACAGAAAAAGAAGCACTTGCTGTAAAGATTGCAATTTTGTTACATGATATTGGTCATGGACCATTCTCTCATGCATTAGAGGGAAGTTTGGTTCATAAGGTTCATCACGAAGATTTATCTCAGCTTTTTATGCAGCGATTGAATAAACAGTATAATGGCAAACTTGATTTAGCCATTCAAATTTTTGAGGATAACTACAAAAAAAGATTTTTACACCAACTGGTTTCCAGTCAATTAGATATGGATAGGCTGGATTATTTAACCAGAGATAGTTTTTATACCGGAGTTTCTGAAGGTGTTGTCGGGTTTGATAGAATTATATCCATGTTGAATGTATATGATGATGATTTAGTGGTAGATGCCAAAGCCATTTATTCACTGGAGAAGTTTATAGTTGCCCGAAGAATTATGTATTGGCAGGTGTATTTACATAAAACGGCATTGGCTGCAGAACATTTATTAGTGCATATTTTAAAGAGGGCTAAAGAGTTGGCACTGGAAGGAAAAGAACTTTTCGGAACTCCTGTTTTGAAGGAATTTTTATATAACAAATACAATAAAAAGGCTTTTGAAAAAAAGCCTGATTTATTGGACAAGTTTGCTTTGTTGGATGATTATGATTTAACTGCATCTATTAAAGTTTGGATGAATCATGAGGATAAAGTGCTAGCTGAACTTTGTAAGCGATTGATTAACCGAAGACTTTATAAAATTCTTATTCAGGAAAAGCCTTTTTCGACTAACGAGATTAAAAAGCGTCAAGCACAAGCTATTAAAACTGGAATAGATAAAAAGCACATTGATTATTTTGTCTTTACCGGGAACATTCAGAATAATGCCTATAATCCTAAAAAGGATAAAATAAACATGCTTTTTAAAAACGATGAAATAAAAGATGTGGCCGAAGCTGCAGATTTACTAAATATTTCTGCGTTAAGCGAGCCGGTTAAAAAGTATTTTTTGTGTTATGTGGAATAGTTAAACAAGCGCTTCTCCATCCATCTCTTTTGGTTTAGCGATTCCCATTAATTTTAGAATAGTGGGAGAGATGTCTGCCAATTTACCATCATTTAATTTTTTGTAGTCGTTATCAATTAAAATACATGGAACAGGATTGGTCGTATGTGCGGTGTGTGGAGAACTGTCAGGGTGAAAAGCAATATCAGCATTTCCATGGTCAGCTATAATAATCACTGAATAGTTCTTCTTAATAGCAGTATTCAGCACTTTTTCAGCACATTTGTCTGTGGTTTCAATAGCTTTTACAATGGCATCATAAACTCCTGTATGACCAACCATATCAGGGTTAGCAAAATTGAGACATACAAAATCAACTTCTCCTTTGCTTAGTTCTTTTACAATTGCATCAGTTACTTCATTGGCACTCATTTCCGGCTGTAAGTCATAAGTGGCAACTTTGGGAGAGTTAATCATTATTCTGCTTTCACCTTCAAATTCCTTTTCTCTACCACCCGAAAAGAAGAAAGTTACGTGTGGATATTTTTCGGTTTCAGCAATTCTAATTTGTTTTTTACCATTATCTGCAAGCACTTCACCAAGGGTATTTTTCAAATTATCTTTATCAAAAATGATATGCACGTTTTTGAATGTGCTATCGTAATTTGTCATGGTAACGTAATGAAGCGGAAGCGCATGCATATTTTGCTCGTGCATATCTTGTTGAGTTAGCACGGTAGTAATTTCTCTACATCTATCTGTTCTGAAATTAAAACAAATTACCGCATCACCTTCTTCAATTATTCCTTTTCTGTTACTACTTATTAATGGTTTTAAAAACTCATCGGTTACTCCATTATCGTATGATTCTTGAAGTGATTTAGTAAAATTGTCAGTAGAAGCTCCTATGCCGTTTACCAGCAAATCATAAGCAATTTTAATTCTTTCCCATCTTTTATCTCTATCCATTGCATAATATCTGCCTATCATTGAAGCTAGCTCTGCATTCTTCCCACTTAAAAAGTTCTCTAAATTTTTGATATGATTTAAACCACTGGTTGGTGAGCAATCTCTTCCATCTGTAAAAGCGTGAACATAAGTATTTTCTATCCCAGCCTTTTCGGCTAAATCAATTAAAGCTTCTAAATGTTTTGAATGTGAATGAATGCCTCCGTCAGAAACTAACCCCATCAAATGCAGTTTTTTTCCTTTTGATTTTACATAGTTGAAAGTTTCTTGAATTACCGGATTGGTATCAATAGTTTTGTCTTTTATGGCTTTGTTGATTTTTACTAAATCTTGGTAAACTACTCTGCCTGCGCCAATATTTAAATGCCCAACTTCAGAGTTCCCCATTTGCCCGTCAGGTAATCCAACAAATTCGCCAAATGTTTTTAAAGTTGAGTGAGGATATTTTTGAAGACAGCTATCATAAAAAGGAGTATTTGCATTTGTTATGGCGTCAGCTTTTGTTTTGTCACCAATTCCCCATCCGTCAAGAATTATCAGAACTACTTTTTTATCGGGCATTCTTTTTTTTTGCAAAGTTAGTGATTAGTTACTAATTACTAACTTTGGGCATGCGATTCTTTAGCTTTATAGTCTTAGCTTTAAGTTTATTTTCATGTAATGAATCGGCAGATAATTTTGTCCAAACTCCTAGTGGTGATACGCTAGTTAAAACTATACTGCCTAAGTATGCTAAAGGCTTTATTATTGAGCAATATCAACACTCGAATAGAATTATTCAATTTAATCCTTCTAAGCTATCAGATACGATTGCTATTTACAGAACAGGAAAAATTAAACATTCCAATGAAATACATATCGGTAGTGACATTAGTAAAATAATAACATTGGCATCTCCTTATATCGGTGTTTTATTGATTTTAAATTCGGAAGATAAAATTAAAGGAGTTAACCAATTGTCAGATGTCTACAGTGCAGAAATACGTGAGAAGATTAAACAAGGTAATGTTAAAACATTTGGTGAATATTCTGGAATTAATACTGAATTAGTGCTGTCACAAAATGTTGATTTAATAATTACATCGTCTTATGGAGAAGCTGAAAGGAATGAAGTAATTGAAATAAATATACCTGTAATTAAAGCCACCGAGTGGATGGAAAATCATCCTTTAGGAAGAGCTGAATGGATTAAATTTTTTGGTTTTTTGTTGGGAAAAGAGACTGAGGCAACTACTTATTTTGAATCAATTGAAAATCAATATCTTAAATCAACTTCAAATGAAAAGGTCGATATTTCTTTGTTTTGTGGAAATGACTTTAAAGGGATTTGGTACTTACCGGGCGGAAAAAGCAATGTGGCTCAGTTATTAAGCGATGCAGGAATTGATTATTTTTATAAAAATAATGAAGAAGTAGGTAGTGTTTCTTTAAGTTTCGAGAATGTAGTAGAAAAATATTTGGATGCTGAGATATGGTTAAATCCTGGGCCATTTAATTCATTGGAAGAAATTAAAACAAGTGATAAACGCTATACTAATTTTGAGGCATTTAATAATAAAAAAGTTTATAATTATACCGCTCAAGTGAGAAGCGATGGAGCTAACAATTTTTGGGAAATAGGTGTGTTTGAGCCACACGTTGTTTTAAATGATTTTAAAATGATTTTCAACGGTACTCAAGATTCTCTGGTGTATTATAAAAAGTTAGAGTGATTAAGACTAGTTCAAATAAAAGCTTGAGAAACTATTTTATACTAATTGTAATTAGTGTAATTATGTTTGTTTTAGATATAGCCTTAGGTAGTGTTACTATTCCAATTTCTGAAATTTTTTCCGGTATTTTTTCAGAAGAAAAGTCAAACTATGCTGTAATTATAAACGAATTTAGATTTCCAAAAGCACTTACGGCTGTATTTACAGGGGTAGCATTGTCTCTTTCGGGTTTGTTAATGCAAACCTATTTTAGAAATGCTTTGGCTGGACCGTTTGTTCTGGGAATTAGTTCAGGAGCGTCTTTGGGTGTTGCTATTTTTGTGATGGCAGGAAGTTTTATTGGCTTTTCCATTGCTGCTTTAACATCTTCTTTAAGTATAGTTGTTGCTGCAATTATCGGTTCTGTTTTAGTGTTAATGCTTATCGTTCTATTTTCTACTAAACTTATAGATAGTGTATCATTATTGATTATAGGAGTTATGGTAGCAGCGTTTTCAAGTTCTATTGTTGCGGTTATTCAATTCTTTACTTCTGCCGAATTACTTCAGTCTTTTATTTTTTGGACGATGGGTAGTTTGTCTTCCGTTAGAGGAGTTGCATTATTGATTTATTTTATAATTATTCTGATTGGGGTTTTAAGCTCATTGCTTTTAATAAAACCGCTAAACGCTTTTTTGATTGGAGAATCTGAAGCAAGAACGTTGGGTGTAAATACCAATTCGTTTAAATGGCAGATTATTTTCATAACTGCTCTTTTAAGTGGTGTGGCTACCGCTTTTTGTGGTCCTATTGCTTTTATTGGTATTGCAATACCTCATTTAGCAAGGAGAATGTTTAACGCATATACTCATGAAAAATTAATTGGATATACTATTTTTTCAGGAGTAATTTTTATGCTGATGAGTGATATTATTTCGCAGCTGCCGGGAAGTGAAAAAGTAATACCGATAAATGCCGTTACTTCATTACTTGGCGCACCAGTTGTAATTTGGGTAGTTTTAAAATCAAAAAAGGCCAGGAGTTTTTAATGAGTAATACTGTAGCTATAAAACTTCAAAATATATCAATTGGCTATTATCAAGCTATTCTAAATGATATTTCAATTGAACTTCCGGTTGGAAAATCAATAGTTTTATTAGGCTTAAACGGAACCGGAAAATCTACCTTGTTAAAAGCAATTGCAGGGATTGAAGGTTTATTATCAGGTAAAATATTTCTATTTGGTAAAGATGTTTTTTCTCTTTCTTATAGTGAAAGAGCTAAACTAGCGAGTTTAATTTTTTCCGGTTTTTCTGAATCTACTTCATTAAAAGTATATGACTATGTGAGCTTGGGTAGAACTCCATATTTGAATTTGTTAGCACAAAAAACTACGCATGATGAAAAATTAATTGATAGAGCGATTGAGTTGACAAACATAAAAGATCTTCAAAATTACTATATAGATGAATTGAGTGACGGAGAACGTCAAAAGTGTATGATTGCTAGAGCTCTTGCTCAGGACACTCCTATAATGCTTTTAGATGAGCCAACCTCACATTTAGATGTAAAGAATAAAGCGGAAATTACACAGTTGCTAAAAACTATTGCTGAAGAATTTAATAAGACAATAATTTTTTCAAGCCATGATGTGGAGATTGCAAAAAAAAATAGCCACATTCAGTTAAGTATTGAAAACAATAACTTGAATATGGCTAATTCCTGAGAGTATCTTTTACTAGTAAAACTTGTAACGATTATCTTCTACGTTAGCTTTTTCTTTTAAGGCTTCAAATACGCCAAAATTTACTCTGCTATCAAGTTGACCTTCTATGGTTGATTTAATATCCGAAAAATCAGTTTTTTCAGGAGCATGAACATCATTGTAAACATAAACAATAAATACTCCGTTGTTTCCTTTGATTGGCTTACTTGTTTGCCCAACTTCCATTCTATATATTTTTCCTAAAACAGCAGGCTCAGTTCCTATTCCGGTAATAGCATAGTTAGCAAACTGAACGTTTTGAGCGTCTTCAACTTGTTTTCCTAGTTTTTGAGCAGCTTCATCAACAGAGGCAACATTTCCTAATTGCTCTAAAATCATTTTTGCTTTTTTCTCATTTATTGCACCAAGTCTGGCATCCTCAATTACTTTGTCGAAAGGTGCTGTACCTTCATCACTGGCAACTTTAATTTTTGCAACTACAAAAGTGTTTTCAAATTGCTCGGCATTAGAAACTTTACCTTGTTCGTTTGAATAAGCCCATTTCACTAATGAACGAGAGGATTCAATATCTAAAATTTGCCTGTCTTCTTTAGTTAATACAGCCTCTCTTAATGGGTTAGTTTCAGCTATTTTCTTAGCGGCTTCATCAAAAGCTTCAGGTGTACTGTTGTTAATAGCAAACTGGTTTGCTTCAGCAAATACTTTTTCATAAGTCTCAGTGCCCGGAAGTACCTCACGGCTAATTTCTCCTATTAAAACTTTTTCGGTAGCACCGGCTTGTTCTTGAATTTCAATAATGTGAATCCCAAATTCAGAAGTGGCTGTAGTTATATCACCTGTTTTTCCAAAGAAACAAGCATTTTCAAATTGCGGAACCATTCTTCCTGTAGTAAACCAACCTAAATCACCACCTTGAATGGCTGATCCTTGGTCCTCTGAATTTTGCATTGCTAACTGAGCAAAGTCAGCTTCTTTATTTTCCACAAGTTTTTTTAAACTGTCTGCTTTTGCAAATGCAGCTTGATAACCAATTTGATCAGGCTTTATTAAAATATGCCTTGCTTTTACTGAGTCAGGTTGAGTAAGCTTTTTCATCACTTTAACCAGTTTGTAAACGCCATCATTTAAAGTAGGACCTACAATTGATTTTTCTTCCATTGTGAAAAGTGCTGAATCTTCAGGAGTTTCTGCAGTTTCTTTTGAAAGTAAAGTAATGTTGGCTTCTTTAGGAAAGTTAACTCTTAAATAAGTAGAGTCATCTTCTGTTTCAGCAAACTCTTTTTTAATGTCAAGAATTTCTTTTTTTGCAGCTTCTCTGTCGGCATCTGAAGGTCTTACTTCAAATGTTACGAACTCAATAATACGGGTTTCTTCTCTTTCGAACTCATCTAAATTATTAGCGTAATATTCTTTTGCTTCACTATCTGTAACTTCAATAGTTGAATCAGGAATTTCAACAAATCTTTTGCCTACCCACTTGATGTTAAAGCTTCTGTTTCTATCAGTATAGTAGTTTTTTAACTCAAAGTGTGTGGTGTAAAGACCTTTTTTGATAAGTGAATTATACTTGTCAATTTTTCTTTGTTCTTTCAATGCTTTTTCAAAATCTAACCACTCTTGTTTTTGCTGTGGGTCAAGGTTATCAATGTTTTTGATGGTATTGACAACAGCATTTCTGTTAAACTGACCTGTGTTTGGGTCTGTGAATGATTGAATTACCGCTTCATGGGGATTATTACCTGCAAACATATCGTAAAGCTCTTCCGGGCTAACATCTAACCCAAGTTCTTTGAACTGGTCTCCAAATACATAATCTCTAAGCAGGTTATTCCAAACTCTTTCTCTAATGCTATATTTTGTGGCATCATCAACCGGTCTTTTCTCTCTCTCCTGAAATTTATTAATTTCTATTTGAACTCTGTTTTCAAAGTCTTTTCCGTCAATGTCTCTGCCTGCAATTTCACCTACATTAGTTTCATTGCCGCCAAAAAGGCTATTTCCGGAAGAAAAAATATCGCCAAGGATAAAAGCTAACATTGCCAACCCTATAATGATTAATAAAAGGGTTGATTTTTCACGTATTTTACCAATTACTGCCATTCAGTCAATTTTTTAGAGGTGCGAATATAAGAAAAAGGTAGTTGAATAATAGAAATTTAGCTAAAAAAAGCCTTATTATTCACTTATTAGCTTTATGGTTTCAATTCTACTATTTGAAACCTCTTTTATTTTGAAGACTAAACCATCTAATCGTATGATTTCGTTTTTGTTAGGAATACTTTCATGAAGGCTGGTAATTAACCCTCCAAGTGTTTCATAGTCTTCACTTTCAGGAAGGTGTAAGTTGTACTTGTCGTTTAGATAGTCTATTTCAAGACGTGCAGAGAATTCATATTCGGTATCAGATAGTTTTATTTCAATAAGGTCTTCACTATCAAACTCGTCTTCTATATCACCGAAAATTTCTTCAATAATATCTTCAAGTGTTAAAATTCCTGATGTTCCGCCAAATTCATCTACTACAACCGCAATACTTTTTCTCTCACTAATCAACTGCTTCATAATTTCGTCTGCCTCCTGTGATTCATGAACAATTAGCACAGGGCGTAGAATGGAGCTAATATTTTTAGGTTCTTTAAAAAGTTCAAAGGAGTGGATATAGCCAATAATTTCATCAATATTTTCCTTGTAAACTAAAATTTTTGACCTTCCTGATTCAATTAGTATTTCCGTAAGTTCTTCTATACTAGATTTCACTTCAATAGCAACAATTTCTGTTCTTGGAATCATGCAATCTCTTGCCTTTACTTCTGCAAAAAAGTCTAAGGCATTTCTAAAAATATGTACTTCATTTTCCATTTGGTCGCCTTCAATATTTGAGTACGACTCTTCTATAAAGTGGTCTAAGTCAACTTTTCCAAAATTTAACTCTTCATTACTTAAGTCAACCTTAAAAATGTATTTAAGAATAAGTTCAGAAATACCAATAATTAAAAACACTGGAATGTAGAGGGCAATAAAGAATATCCATGCCGGAATTGCAAAAAAACTAAGAGTAGCGTTAGGGTTAATTCTAAAAATCACCTTAGGCAAAAACTCTGCGGTAACTAAAATAATTAAGGTTGAAATAATAGTAGAAATAAAAAGCGATAAGGCGTTGTTTGAAATATATTCTGCAATTCTAGGGTCTAGTAAAGAGCCCATTAAAATACCGTAAACAACTAGCGCAATATTATTTCCCACTAGCATGGTACCAATGTACTTTGATGGCCTTTTAACAAAAAAGCCAATCATTTTTGCCAGAAAATTTCCGGCTTTGCTATCTACTTCAATTTTTAATTTATTGGCAGATATAAAGGCAATTTCCATACCCGAGAAAAAAGCGGAAAGTAAAAGGGTAATAGGAATAAAAATTAAATACAGTGAGGGATCTTCCATATACGTTAGGAAGTAAATTTAAAAAATATCATTGATTAAAACGATTGTTTTTTTCAATTCTTTTTCTGATGGTTCTACGCATAAAGAAAAATGCTAAAGCTAATAATGGCATTAAAAGGAATAATTTAGACTCCTCAAAACCAGACTGATAAATCATATAGCCTGAAATAACTGCGGTAACTGCAAAAATTGCCAGCCACATCATTTCCATTATTCGGTGATAATTGTTTCCCATAGGGCAAAGATAGTAATTAGTTATTCAATGAGTCTTTATCTTCTTTAAGATTAATGGTAGCACTAACATTTTTAACTTTATACCAGGAAAAATCTTCGGCAGCTTCAAAGCCTTTACCTGTAACAATTTCATCTTCCGTTTGAATTTTTACAAATTCCTCTGATTTTAAAATTCGCTCGTTTTCATCCCAAATTAGGTGGTCAGTATAAAGCTTTTCATTTTTTGAGTTAGATACTACCACATCATATCTGGCCTCCATGATTTTTTCGTTAATTCTATTGATAGCATACTTAGCATCTAATCTTGAAGATTCAACACCAATAGAGTCATAAAAGAAAATAGTAATTCCATCTTTTACCTCAAGGTAAGGGTTATTTCCATCATACCTTTCCATTTTTTTCCCTTTTAGCCTAACTTTTATTATACCATATTCACTGTAGGTTAAATCTACGTCTGTGGCTACTTCAACGGGAAGTTTGATGTGAGAAGTCATTTCTTCTACTTCTTTTACATCGTTTTCGCATGAAAACAAAAATGTCCCGACTAAAAGTAAAGCCGGGACAAGTTTTAGGATGTGATAGGTTTTAGCTATCATTTATTTTTTAAATCTTACTGTAGTTGAAGCGTTAATCCAACATCCAATATTGTATGATGTATTTTCTTTAATACCAATAAAGAAACAATCTTCTTGTTTAGGGAAATAACCTGAATAGGATGCTATTTTGGCAGAAGCTTTACTCTTGATATTCTCATCATTAGACACAGAACGAGCTTTTTGATAGGTATCAACAGCTAAACAATAAACTAAGCCTTGAGAACAAGCATCTTCACCACAAGAAGAAGCGCTTGAAGCATACATATCTGCTATTAGCATATATGGCTCGCCAAATCCGTCTCTTAATGAAGCTGCTTTTAAAGCAGAAGTTCTTGCAGCCGCTTTAGAACCTTGACTAGCTTGCGCAAAAGCAAGGCCTAAGTAGTAATCTGCTTGTTGGTCAGTTCCTGCTTTTGATAAATCAATGGCTTGTTGGAAATACTTAACAGACTGTCCGTAATCTTTTTTCGCTAAAAACATTTTTGCTAAGTTATCTGCAGCGTCAGCAGATGGCTCAAGCTCAAATAATCTGATAGCGATTTTAGAAAACTCAGGATTATCTGTACAATCTTTTCTTTTTAAGAATTTTGCCATTCTTCTTAACCAGGCAGCATTGTCTTTATTTGCTTCATATTTTTCTTTTGCAATTGGTAAAAGCGTTTCACAGTCTAAATATTTTGAAGTAGATGCGATGATTCCGTCTATCGCTTTTTTATAGTTTTCTTTCTTTTTATCTTCTCCATTATTGATATTGTACTCAGCAATCTCAAGTGTTTTTCCGAAAGCATTTAACACATCTTCTTTTGTTTTTTTACCTTTTTCTTCACTTTCAATAATAGATCTCATGTAGAAATAAAGAACTCCAGGGTCTGCATCATTTCCTTCTAAATCCATAGATTTATCTAGTACTTCAAAAGCTTTGTAGGGTTCATTTGGACGATATTTCATCATATCCATTCCTTTTCTGCCTAATACATAGCCTTCTTGTCCGAAATGCACAATTCTTTGATCGTAAATCATTAAAATAGTATCCACAAAAGCATTTACTAACTCGCTGTTGTCTTTATTTTTTTTGATTTCTGCTTCAAAAATGTCTACACCATTTGTATAAAGGCTTTTTCTTGAAGCAGGGCATTTTGTATATGCTACTCTCCAGTACTTTTTTGCGGTAGGCAAATCGTTTTTAATGTAATCAGGATAGATAGCTAATGCTTCAATACATTTTACACTATCTTGAGGGGTTGCACCATATTTTCCTTGTGCGTTTGTTACAAAGTAACTTCCAATTAAAAGTAATCCTAAAACTAGCTTTTTCATATCATTTAAATTTAATCGTATTTTCTTTTGTTGAACCATTTGTCGTTTATTGTTAATCCTAGTGTGCCTTTTATATATTTTTCTTGTATTAAGTTGTTTTCTAACGTTCCTCTTTGTCCTAATTCAAATGCTAAGTTAAGCTTTGATAAAGTTTTTCGGAACGGTAAACCAAAACCAAAGTTTATGCCAAAGTCGGTTATGGAGGTATTATTGATGTTTAAAAAGCCTGTTTCATACTTTGCGCCTATTCTGTAAGTAATTAATCCTAAGTAAGATGTTCCTGCATCTGGCTTAGGAACAGGGATAATTTCAAAGCCTGCAGCCAGCCTGGAACTATTTTGAAATAAAATAGATTGGTTGAATACTGTAGCTGCCCACTGTTGAATTTGCATATCAACTCCAATTAACCAATGATTCTTTTTTTGAAGTGTAAAGCCTACACCAATAGTTTGAGGAAGTTTTACGGTATCTTTTTGTTCAGAAACGAAGTGCACGGTATCTTTAAATGCTTCAAAATTAGTGTTGCCGGTATAAGTTCTGGTAAGTTGAGAAAGCTTAGCGTTTAAATTAGATTGAGAGCCATAATATGCTCCAATAGCAAATGAATAATCACTTCTTTCAATACAGTTTTTTAAAGAGTCCTTTTTGGAGCAAGCTCTAAAATCTTTTTTATACTGAAAACCAAAATCAAAACCAATGTCGTTTACATTTATTCTTTCTGTTTGTAGAGTATTGTAAGCATTGGAAACATCCTTATAAACTAATCTCTGGCGATTAAATAAATCTCCGAAAATGTAATTAAAATTAAAACCGAATGCTAGCGTATTTGTAGTGTCAATAACAAAGTTGAATCCGCTTCCTAAAAAGAATCTATTTAACCCACCTGAACCATCAAAGCTGTTTTCAATTCGGCCAATTACATCCAGACTATCAGTGCTGGTGAAGTTATAGCCAATACTACTCATGGGTACTGCTCCAAAAGTTAAACCCCATCTATTAGCTTTTAAAGGCATACCAAAGGCTAAATAGTTAAACTGATTTAATGCATTTACTTGTGTTTGGCCATCAGAGGTATTCATCCATGTAGCTGTTCCTGTGAGTCCGGCTTCAAAGTTAGTTAACCAATAATAAGAGTATGTTGCCGGATTGTTAATATTTATATTAAGTGGGGAAGTCATTCCGTAGCTCAGGCCGCCTAGTGCTTTGTTGTTTGCAAAGTAATTTTTATTCAGGTCTCCTAATCCATACCTTGAGTAGGGAGAGTAAGAGTTGATTTGTGCAACAGTATTAAAGGCTAATACCAAAAAAACGCAAACACTAAGATGTTTTATTATAGAGTAAAATTTCATTTAGTCCTTTCAATACCAAAAATGGGTCTGCAAAGATGTTATTTTTTAATTCTTTTTCCAATTGTATTATTTGAGCATCTCCACCGGTGATGATTACCTCTAAACTAACTAATTGGCTTTTTATTTTATTTATGTAGGATGAAATTTCTCCGAGTATTCCATTAATAGTACCCGACAGCATACAATCTTCGGTTGTTTTTTCAATAAGAAAGGTATCAATTTTTGGAGGAACGGCAGGTAATTTACCCGTAAAATGATGCATGGCTTTTAATCTCATATTTAATCCGGGAGAGATGGCTCCTCCAATATATTCTTTATTTGCAGTAACTACATCATAAGTAATGCAAGAACCGGCATCAATAACTAAAACATTTTTAACTGGAAAAGTGGACATTCCTGCAACAGCTAAAGCTATTCTGTCTTGTCCTAGAGTAGGAGAGAGGTAGTTTAACTGAATAGGAAGAGGAGTTTCTTTAGCAAGAAAAAGTGTATTGAATTGTTGTAAAAACTCTTTCAATTCCTGATTTTCTTTACTTACATTAGAAACAATAATACGTGATGGCGATTTTTGTGAAATGTATTTTTTTAATTGACCATTAGTATTAAACTTTTGATGTTCAATTAATTCCGAATCATCAAACAAGCCTGTTTTTACTGAGCTGTTTCCTATGTCTATGGATAAATTCACAAAATAAGTTTAAGCTAAAATAACAAAAGCAACCGATAAGGTTGCTTTTGAGTGGTGCCAGCTGGAATCGAACCAGCGACACAAGGATTTTCAGTCCTTTGCTCTACCGACTGAGCTATGGCACCAGCAATAATGGACGGCAAATTTAAAAATTATTTTTATTCCACTAAATTTATTTTTAGTAGAGCAGCTGATGTGGGTAAATGCTGAGATGAAGTTTTTTAATTTCCTTGTAAAGTAATGCTTTTAGTTCTTTTATGTTTTGCTTTTTTTGAGCGGAAATAAAAATACAGGGAGTGGACATTTTTGCCATCCATGAGTTTTTCCAATCTTCTAACGTGTAATTCTCCTTCGTTTTTGGATTAATGTCATCTTCTTCTCTAGGAATGTATTCATAATTGTCAATTTTATTGAAAATTAGAATAGTGGGCTTGTCAATGGCGCCAATTTCCTTTAAAGTGTCATTTACAACTTGGTATTGTTCTTCAAAGTTTGGATGGGATATGTCAACTACATGCAACAAAATATCTGCTTCTCTCACTTCATCTAAAGTAGATTTAAAAGACTCTACTAAATCATGCGGTAATTTTCTTATGAAACCTACTGTATCTGTTAATAAAAATGGTAGATTATCAATTACTACTTTTCTCATGGTAGTATCAAGAGTAGCGAATAATTTATTTTCAGCAAATACATCTGATTTACTTAAAACGTTCATCAATGTTGATTTTCCAACATTAGTGTAGCCAACAAGTGCTGCTCTAATTAATTCTACTCTATGCTTTCGTTGAGTGGCTTTCTGTTTGTCAATTTTGGCTAGCTGTTCTTTTAAAAGGGATATTTTTTGCTGAATAATTCGTCTATCGGTTTCTATTTGTGTTTCTCCCGGTCCTCTCATTCCAATACCACCTTTTTGTCTTTCAAGGTGAGTCCACATTCGGGTTAGTCTAGGTAATAAATATTGATATTGAGCCAATTCTACTTGAGTTTTAGCGTGAGCAGTTCTGGCTCTGCTGGCAAAAATATCCAGGATAAGATTACTTCTATCTAAAATCTTTTTTTCTAGAAATCTTTCAATGTTTCTCAATTGAGAAGGGGAGAGCTCGTCATCAAAAATTATTAGGCTAATTTTATGCTCATCTACATAAGCTTTTATTTCTTCTATTTTTCCTTTGCCTACAAAGTATTTTGAATTTGGATGCTCAACTTTTTGTGTGAATTTTTTAACTGTAACAGCACCGGCAGTTTCGGCTAAAAATGCCAATTCATCCAGGTATTCTTCTAGTTGCTTTTCATTTTGTTGAGGCGTAACTAACCCCACCAAAATGGCTTTTTCAACTTCTTTAGCGGCTGTATATTGAAATTTTTGACTACCCATTAAAACCAACCTCTCTCTACCCAAGGAATTGCCCACAAAATAATGAGAATGGCAATCGTATAAAATATAGCAGGGAACTTATGCTTGTTTACATCTAATTCTGCTTTTTTAGACTTACTTCTACCAATGGTAATTAAAACAATAGCTATAACCATTGCAGCGATATGTTCTACTGTCCAAAATCTTAATGAAGGCTCTTTCATAGCTTCTGACATATTACTAATGCCATAACTTACAATACTACTCATTGAATAAACTACAATGCCAATTAATAATTGAACGTGTGCAGCAATCATTAAAAATAAATGAACTTTTTTATCGCCAGCAGTAAATGGTTTTTTACCTAACCAACCTGCATACGCTTTTATTAAACCAACAATTAATAACAATAATAAAACCCATCTTAAAAATGAGTGTAGATGTAATAGACCTGTAAACATATTATGGGATTAAATTTTGTACAAAACTATGAAATTTAGCGGTTAGAAAGTTGATAAATCTAAAGGTACTGAAAAATCTTTCTAAGTGGTTTAAACCATAAAGTGTAAAACCTAGGTTTAATGTTATTTATTTTCCATGCTTTTCTATCTTCCTTATTGGCATTTATTCTGTTTTTTATTGTTGCATTACTTTCTCCGCCAACTCTCATTTTAATGGTTACTTCGTTAAGGTAAGTGAGTTTAACCTTGTGTTTATGAAAAAAGCGAAGCATTAATTCATAATCTGCAGCTGTTTTAAAGTCAAGGTTGAAAGTGCCAAACTGATTATAGACATCTTTTTTTATGTAAACAGTAGGGTGTGGTGGCATCCAACCGTTTAAAAACATTCCGTATTTATACTCTCCTGATTTCCAATTTCTGATTATTTTATTGGTATTTTCTCTTGAAACATAATGTAAGTCAGCATATACTGCACTGGTTTCTGTTTCTTGAAACATTTCTACAATATTTTCTATGACATTTGAATGAGCAAAAATGTCATCAGAGTGAAGAAAGCCAATAATGTCTCCTGTTGCTAAATTTATTCCTTTGTTAAGAGCGTCATAAATTCCATTATCTTCTTCTGAAGTAACTTTTGTAATCTTATCTTTGTGATTGTTGACTATTTCTAATGTTTTATCCTTTGATTTTCCGTCAATGATTATATACTCAATATTTGGATAAGTTTGTAATAACACGGATTGGATGGTATCCTCAATGGTTTTTTCACTATTAAAGCAAGATGTAATGATGGAGACCTTCACGATAATTATTTATCGGGTTACGACAATGTTTTCTAATACCAGCATGTCCATTTTTGTTCGTTGAAAACAATCCAATGCTTCTTCCGGAGTATTAACAATCGGCTCATTTTCGTTGAAAGAGGTATTTAATAAAACCGGAACATTAGTCTTTTTCCTAAACGTTTCAATTAAATCGTAATATCTATCTCCTTTTTCAACAGTTTGTAGTCTTCCTGTTCCGTCAACATGTGTTACTGCGGGAATGACTTCATGTTTTTCTTTTTTTATGGGATAAACTTTTTCCATGAAAGGAACTTTATCAGTTCTTTCAAAGTATTCTTCAACATACTCTGCAAGAATTGACGGTGCAAAAGGTCTGAAGCTTTCTCTCCTTTTTATTTTTTCATTTAACAATTCTTTTGCATCTTTTCTTCTTGGGTCAACAATAATTGAACGATGTCCTAATGCTCTTGGTCCAAACTCTGCTCTTCCCTGAAACCAACCAACTACACCAGCATTGATTAATTGCTCTGTGACAACTTCGTACAATTGTTCATCACTATACTTAGTATAATTAACTCCTTTTTGAGTTAAAATTTTTTCAATTTCTTCGTTGGAAAATTTACTTCCTGTATATGCATGAAAAACAGGTTTAGTTCTTGGTTTATTTAAATTATGGTGATAGTGAAACAAGGCCGAACCAACTGAAGTTCCGGCATCATGTCCTGCAGACGGAATGTAAATGTTTTTGAAAGAAGTGTTGTCTAGTACTTTTCCGTTAGCTACTGAGTTTTGGGCTACACCTCCGGCAATACAAATATTTTCAAGTCCTGTTCTTTTTTGCAAATGGTTTAGAATATGAAAAATTAATTCTTCTGTAATTTTTTGAACGGAAGTTGCTAAATCAATATGATGCTGTCCTAGTTTTTCAGATTTTTGTCGGGCAGGCCCAAACTTTTCTATCATAAAATCAGAAAATATGGGTTCTATATTTGGCTCACCATTTTCCCAACTCATACTCACACCTTCTTTAGCGTGTTTAAAGTATTTGGTATTTAATTCAAATAATCCATTGTCTTTAAAAACTAAAACATCTCTAAGTTGTTCTAAATATTTTGGTTTTCCGTAAGGCGCTAAACCCATTACTTTGTATTCATCTCCATAATTTGGAAAGCCTAAGTATTGTGTAAAGGTTGTGTAAAAAACCCCAACCGAATGAGGATAGATTACGGAATCTAAGACTTCAATTTGGGTTCCTTTTCCCACTCCAATCATAGTAGAAGTGAAGTCTCCAAATCCGTCAATGGAAAGAATAGCAGCTTCTTTAAAAGGTGAGGGATAAAATGCGCTAGCCATGTGACTTCTGTGGTGTTCAATATTTTTAATTTCTCCTTTTATTGATTCAACGGAAACATTTAAAGCTTTAGCCAATTCTTCTTTTGTTGAGCCCACTTTCATACTGTTGGCTAATCTATCTTTTATGGCTTTAACACTCACTAAATTTTTTAAAGAGTGGAATATCTTTTTTTGCAGGTTGGCCGATGGGTCTCTGGAAATAGTAATAAAATCAACTTCAGATATATTTATGTTCGCTTCTTTCAAACAAAACTTAATAGCCTCAGAAGGAAATCCTGCCCAATGCTTGATTCTTCTAAATCTTTCTTCTTCAGTAGCTGCTATCAGTTCTCCATTTTTATGAATACTTGCCGAAGAATCTCCATGGTATGCGTTAATGCCTAAAATGTACATTTTTTTAGTTTGAGGGTAAAAATAACCAAAAGGTGCAATTAGCTAAAAAGTTTGTAGTTTCTATCTATAATTTCTTTGGAGTAAATGTTTTCATTAATATAATTTACTGTGCTTATTGATAATTCTGAATATTCTTGATTACTCATATTAATCGCATTTTCGATAGCTTTAATGTAAGAGCTTTCTTCTTCTAGTGGAATAGCCCAACCGACTTTTTTTTCTTTTAAATTTACCCATGGAGTATTATTGCTTATAATTGGGACACACCCTGATTGCATGGCTTCAACTATTGAATGCCCATAATTTTCATGGAAAGTTGGGAGAATGTAAAAATGATATTTTTCATGTACAGAATAAACTTCATTTGGTGTTAGTTCTCTTTTGTAAGTTATTTTACTTTGAAGTAATTTAGACTGAATAATAGATTGGCATTTGTCCCAATATTTATCATCTTCTATAGGTCCATATATATCAAAGACAAAGTTTAATGATGGATTTACTTTAGAAAAGACATTAATGGCAAAAAGTAAATTTTTTTTCTCGCAAATTCTTGAGCAAAAAATAAACTTAGTTGGATTTTTATCGGGTTTGTTTTCTAAATTAAAATTATGTTTGGCAGGAAGGTTTTCTGCAACTCTTATAGAAGCATTTTTCCCAAACAATTTTTGAATGTCGAATTTTTCTTCAGGTGTTGTTGCATGCCAAATGATATTTTTATAAATGCCTTTAGCCTTAGCTAGCATCAAAAATATTTTTTTCTTTTTTGATTTTATTTTTAGGGCACCGGAGCCTAACATTCCTCTTGGTGAAACTATGGTTTTGGCTGATTTTATTTTTTTGCTTACGAGTAGGGGGATGATGCTAAATTTTGGAGAAAAAACTCCATTTATATAGATGAAGTTGGGACTTACTTCATGAATTAGTTTTGAGAAATTACTTTTTGATTGATGGTTGCTATCTGCGTAATAAATTTGATAGTCAGTCGTTTCAATCCATTCATTTAATTTTATGTCAGGATAACTTTCCTTATCACCAAAATCTTTGTCGGAGGTAACAACAAAAAAATCATATTCTTTTTTTAGAAATGTGATAAGGTTTTTTATTGATTTTATAGGACCTCCTGCTTTATATCCAGGTAGAAACCAATCTGTGAATATGACCACTTTCTTTTTCATTAGTATCTATGAAATTCAGTAGCTGTTATTATCCAGTTATCCTCATTTGTATAACTATTAAATTTTTCAACTAGGGGGTAAATGCAAAACTTAATTGAATGTGGCATTGATATGAAGCGCGCAGATTTGAGAATATTGTTTAAGGGGTGTGCTTCTGTTATGTTAAACGTAATTAAATCTGCATTTAATTCATTTTTTATTTGTTCAGCTATTCTTTTAATTTCGTCTTTATTAAAAGAATTAGCAATTATCTCAAAGGCTTCCATTATTTGTACCTCTTTTAATTTACCTCTAGTTCCTGTTCGTACTATAACTGCAATTCTGTCGTTAATAACACTTTTATATTTTGCGATTGGATAACTTGTATACCTCCATTCTAAAAATTCTTTTGTTCTGTTTGGGCAAAGTGTATTTGGAATGTTTAAAGGGTTGACATTTGAAAACAGTTCTTTCATTTTTGAAACATTAATTTCGTCCAGTGATTTAGTATTATCTGCTTGAAAAGATTTTCTAATTGAAGTAATGTTGGCCGAAACTTTTAAAAACCTCATTGGCTTCATCCAGTATTTAATACTATTTATTGGTTTCCATTTGTTTTTTACGAACGGCATATAACTGTTTGCATTTGGAAAGTTAAATAAAACTTCAACACCTTGTTTTTTGCATTCGTCAATAGCCAGATTAGTTAGTTTTTTAAATACTCCTTTCCCTTGATAATTTGGATGAACCATTGTTTGGTAGGAATAGGCAGCTTTTACAATTTTATTGTCTAGAACGAACTCGTATCTTCCAAAGGAAATTTCTCCAATAACTTTATGTTGTTCATTTATTGCACAAGCTACAATACAATTACCAAAAGGACTGCTAAAATATTTCCATTTTAACCACTCTAAACTATCCTTTTTTCTTTGATGGATTTCAGCAGCCGTTTCTAAAAGACCATCATGAAACTCAGTGTCAGTAGATTTTATAATTAGAAATTTGAGTTTATCCATTACTAGAAATAATTTCTCTGTAAATATCTAAATAATCTTCAGCAATTTTTTGTGGCGAAAATAGCTTGGCATTTTCTAATCCATTTTTGATGAGTGTGTTTCTGTAATTTTCATCAGAAATTATTTTTTTAAACCCTTCTTCAATATCTTCTACATTTTCTGGATTTATGATATGAGCTGAATTAGAAGCTACTTCAGGCATTGATGTTATATTTGACGTAAGCACTACTCTTCCTATAGCATTTGCCTCAATGATAGGAAGTCCAAATCCTTCTCTTAATGATACGAAACTAACTACATCACATTTTTTGTATTCATTAAAAATTTCTTCTGTAGTAAGATTTATTTTATTATCATAATCAATTTTAAGCTTATTTAAGGCATTCTTTTGCTTATGACTAAGTTTTCCAATAACAACTAGCTTACATTTTATATTACTAATTGCTTCAGCAGTTTTTTCAAGATTCTTATTTGGCTTTGTACCAATATGTAAAATTATTGGTTTTATTGAATTAAAGTCTTTTGGAGAATATTTAAAGATAGGGGGATAGCAATTGTAAACTACATTTATCTTTTTGCTTCTAATTTTAAAATTCTTTAAAATATTATTTTTCGAATAACTTGAAACAGTAGTTACTCTAGTCACATTTTTAAAGGGAATAGAAAAATAAATAAGTTTGTATCCCCATTTTTTTAATCCTTTTAAATCATAAATGAGGTGGTTTAAGTCATGAACAGTAAGAATGGTTCTATTTTTGTTTTTTAGAAAAAGAGATATTATGCCATAACCTCCTGTAATATGTATGATGTTAGCTTCAATTTTATTTATTTTTTTAGCTTCTTGAAAGATACTTAATTTAGGGTTTTGAAAGTAATTAATGACTTCATGTTCTTTTGAAATTTGAGATTGAATAGATTTGAATAATTGCTCAAAACTAAACCCCAACCCTTTTTTTCTATGAATGTATAGTATTTTCAAGTTTTATTTTTTCTTTTTCTAAAAAATTTGAATAAATGTTTCTTATAGATAATATTAGTGCAAAACTAAACCAATAGCTAAATCCATCAAGGTAGTTAAATGTTAAATTATTTAGAAAGAAAGTTTGTGGTATGATATACAAAACAAATGGTAGTGTCAGTAGAGCAAATTTTATATGTTGTATTTTAAATAAAAAACTAATACTAAAAAAAAGAATGAAAAGTCTTAAAAGAAGTAATATTGTCGCTCCAATTATACCAATTTCTAAAACAACTCTTTCTCCTTCTTCTTCAAAGAAAAGGTCCTCTTTTTTTTTGTTTAGGAAAAAGCCTGTGCCCTGATAAGTTGTCCCAATTCCTAATCCCAACCAACCTGCCTCTTTACTAAATTTGTAAATATCGAGTCTGTCTACTAGGCGATCTTTTGCGCTATAACCTTCAAGACCCTTTTCTGCCAAAATCTCTTGTTGTTCGGCTCTAAAAAGGAAGGCATCAGTCGCCTGTTTAAAAGTATTCCCAAAATTGTAAAGTAAAACTCCACCAAATAAGGAAAGAAGAACAAAGCTAATTATAGCTTTCCTAAAATTATGAATTTGTGTAAAAATATACAATAATGAAAACGATAAAATGACAACAGACAAAAAGATCGGCAACCTTGAAGCTGTCATCACAAGGTTTAATGCACCAAATGGAATGAGAAGCGCAATGAATAATATTTTTTTACCCTGATAGAGTAGATAGAATAGATAACTAAAAAAAATGGACAAAACAAAAAGTAAATAAACATCATATATTTTTACAAACGTAAATATTGATAAAGTTCTGGTGAAACCAACAACTCTATTGATGTTTTGATCTTCATTTACTAAATGGTTTAAGATATGTTTAGTGGGAAGATAATATTGAATTACTCCTAAAAAGAAAATAGGAACAGAAATAATGGCAAGGAAACTAACCATCCTCTCAATTTTATCAACTGAATTAAAATATTTGGGAACAACAGCCAATAAGGGAATAAAAAACAAATAGTTAACCATTCCCATTGCTCTTACTAATAAGGGAGCATTAAATGGATTGACAAAAAAGAATTCAAAGCCACACCACAGAAAAAAAGTAAAAATTAAAAATTGATACCCATGCTTTATTTTTCCTAGAAAAGAGGGAGTATATAGAAAATAGGCAATATATACTAAAAGAAAAAGAACATATTTAGCTGCAAATAACTGAGAACTTAGACTAGGTAAAACCCACTTTCTGAATATACCATCTGTAATAATCCAAATCAAAGAAAAGATAAGAAGAAACTTAAGTATTTTCTGTTTATTCAGAGATAAGTGCATTAAGTGAAAAGATTATTAATTTCAGCATTGATTATATTTATTTTGTTACTCCAGCTGTAATTACTCCATTTTTCATCAAGTGATTTTTCCCAATTGAAATTAATGGCATTTTTTATATTTGTAGTCCACAAGTCTAAATCATTGCTTTCAGTCACTATGCAATTTTCAAAGTATTTTTTTTCAAGCCAATTTAAGGGAAATGTTATTATTGGTTTTTTTGCGGCTGAATATTGAATAATTTTTAATGGGGCAGAATTATATAGAAACTCAGAATTTCTGCCATCTTTAAGTAAAAGCCCAACATCAGAAACTCTATAAAATAATGATGCTATTTTTGGATTGACAAGTCCAATATTAGATACATATTTACCATTTATTTCCGGTAAGTTTCCAATAAATACAAACTGAACATCTGGTAGATTTTTTTCACAATGGGTTACTAAGTCTTGGACAAACTTTTTATCAAACCAAAGCTCACCACCTATGTAAGTTAAGATTGTTTTATTTAATAAATTATACTTTTCTTTTAAACTTGTTATGTCTACGCTATTAAATGAGTTAATTAGTTCAAAATCCGCACCATTTTCAACCACTTTAAATATGTTTTGCACTTTGAGTTTTTTTTCAACACTATGTTTTGTGCTGTTGCTTATAGTGAAGTTTAAATTACTCTTACTATATTGATTTCGATAATAGTTATATAATATTTCACATTTTTCGGCACTTAATTTATTTGAAAAGATAAAATCGTCTTGTAAATCAGAAATTATTTTTGCGTTACTTTCTATCGCAGGAAAAAAATAAAATCCGTCAGCAAAAAAAATAACATCCGGCTTGATTTTATTCTCTAACTTTTTTAATACTAATGAATTATATTTTCGCATCAATTTTTTTGATGTCATTTGACCTAAGATGCGTCCTATGAATGCATCTATTAATATAGAACACTTAACCTCATAATGTTTGTTAATCTTTTTAATAGAAGTTTTTTGAAAGAAGGATCTAATGAAACTTGAAACGGTATTTAACTTTGATGGTTTTTTGCCTTTCCAATAAATATCTCTATTGTCATACCAACTTAATTTATAGATAGTATGCAGTCTAGAAAGTTCTTTAAATATAAAATAAGATCTTGAGAAGTGCACACTTAAACTTTCAGCAGGAATAAAAATAATCTTTAACTTCTCTCCATGCATTTATTTAAAGATTTTTTAATAAGTGAGATATAATTTTTTTAGAAGAGTTACCATTTCCGTAAGGATTAACTGCGGAGTTCATTTTTTTGTATAAACTTTTATTGGTAATTAGCTCTTTTGCTTTTGTGAATATTTTTTTTGAATCAGTGCCTACTAAAATAGCATTACCGCTTTCAATTACTTCTTTTCTTTCGGTAACATTTCTTGTTACAAGAACAGGTTTACCCAATGCCGGAGCTTCTTCCTGTATACCTCCAGAATCAGTTATGATAAAACTACATTGCTGAAGTAAAATAGCCATTTCTGGATAGCTCAAAGGATTGATTAACTTAATATTAAATTGATTAGATAACCTTTGGTGAACAACTTTCTTCACTTTTGGATTAAGGTGAACAGGATATATTAACTCAATATCAGGAAAGTATTTTGCTAATTTAATAAGGGCATCACATATATTCTCAAAAGGTTTTCCAAAACTTTCTCTTCTATGCCCTGTAATTAAAATTAATTTTTTTGAAGGGTCAATCTTTAGTTTATTTAAAAAGCTATTTTTAAAGTTCGGAGTTATTTTTTTCAAGGTTAGGAATAATGCATCTATAACGGTATTTCCAACTTCATAAATGTATTTCTTATCAACACGCTCTGATATTAAATTATCAGTTGATAATTTTGAAGGGGTAAAATGGAAGTCAGTAATTTTGGAAATGCTTACTCTGTTAAATTCTTCTGGGAAAGGTTCGTTTATACAACCGCTCCTTAAACCTGCTTCCACATGGGCTATTTTTATATTATTGTAAAAACCAACTAATGCACCAACATATGCCGTTGTAGTATCTCCTTGTACTATGATGCAATCAGGTTTTTCAAGACTAACTATTTTTTCTAATTTAGATACTAAACCTGCTGTCAATCCAGATAAACCCTGATTTGATTTCATAATATTAAGATCAAAATCTGGTTTTATGTTAAAGAAAGCTAAAACTTGATCTAACATTTCTCTATGTTGTCCAGTGGTGCATAATTTTACTTCAAGGTTTATATTATTCTTAGCCTCAATTATCAGAGGCGCAAGTTTAATTGCTTCGGGTCTAGTGCCAATAACGAATAATATATTTTTTTTACTTTTCAATTGTTTGATTTATAATTTCCTCTATTTTACTTATTTTATTTGAATATAGATTCTTTTTTGCAAATTCCTTTCTTTTTTCTGACAAAACTTCTGTTTTTAGGCTTTCAATATTTTTAATAGAGTCTTTAACAAATCGCCAGAAAAGAGCATTATTATTACATTGATTAATCAAATCAGAATTTTCATACATTAATATTTCACTTGATAAAACGGGATGCCCACTACTCAAATACTCCATAACTTTATGGCTATTAGATACTTCTCTTTTGAAATTTATAGTGTCGTAGCATAAACATAATAAATCAAAAAATTTAATAACACCAGCTATTTCATTGCTTTTTAATTCTCCTACTAAAACGACATTATTTAGGGTTTCAAGTACTTTTATTTTGTCTTTATTAATTGAATTGCTGGATAAGTTTGAATTTACATAGGGTCCTATAAATACAAAATTTGCATTTTGATTTTCTTTTATTGCTTTTATTAGATTTTCCCAATCAATGAATTTACTTAATAAGTTGCCTACATACCCAATATTTATTTTATTTTCTATTATGTAAGAAGGTTTGTCAACCTTGCTGGGATTTATAAATTCCTCAGAAAGGCCATGTTGTATAAAGTAAATTGGTTTCTTGGTTTGAATATCTTCAACAATATAATCTGATACATGAAAAATAATATCTGAAGAGTTAGCTATAAAACTTTTTAAAGAAGCAGGAGAGTTAGTAATGTCAACAGGATGAAATATTTTTATTTTGGCATCAAATTGATTTAAATTTAAAAATCGGAATTGGTCAAAACTCCATACTAAATCTATTTTATCATCTATTTTTTTAAGAATTCTGCCAACTATTTTCGCTTCTAAAAGCGAAATAATATTTTTTGGTAAAAATCTTCTTCCTTTGATAGTTTGTTTGTATTTAATAATTGTTAAGTTCTGAATTTCAGAATCTAAAATAACTATACTCTGATTGAGCTTTGTCTCACCACAAGACTCAACAAACCAAACCTTATTTTTTTTGCCTAGTTCTTTTGCATAATGGTGTTTAGAAATATGGTTTTTCCCCCATTTTTCAGGTGAAAGGATAATAATGTTTTTATTTTCAAACCTAAACTCTTCCATTATAACTTTGAAAATAATTCGTTTTTGAGTTTTTCTGGGGAAGGAAAATTAATCAACACCCCTTTTTCATTGCCATAGAAAACAAATAAGCTTCCTGCCGCTACAGCGGAAGCCCTACCTTTACTTATTACATCTGTAAAATCTTTTATGGAACTAGCGCCTCCAGAAGCAATTACGGGCACCGATACACTTTCTGTTATGGATTTTATTAATTCTATATCATAACCCGAATAGGTGTTTTCTTTATAAATGGCCGTAATAAAAAGCTCACCGGCACCGTGTTGAACATATTTCTTGGCTAAATCAATAGGTGTTTCTTTTACTGATTTTGTGCCATTTATTAGTGCAGAGTGATATTTTCCTAACCAATTTTTTCCAACATCTATACTACAAACCACACTTTGATTTCCATATTGAGAAGCAATTTCATGTATTAGATGAGGATTGGAATAAGCTGCATAGTTTAAAACTACTTTTTCGACTCCAAGTTTAAATAGTTTTTTTGCTTGTGAAAGCTCGTTAATTCCACCTCCGTAGGCCATAGGCATAAAACATTCACTTGCAATTTCTTCAATTAGTTTATAGTTGGGTTCCTTTTTTTTGGCCGTTGCATCAATATCTAAAATAATTATTTCGTCAACTTCTTTTTCGTTGAATATTTTAACAGCATTGATGGGGTCCCCAATATACTTTGGATTTTTAAACTTATGTGGTTTATATAAGCCATTGTTTTTTAATAAAAGTACCGGTATTACCCTAATTCGTTTCATTAGAAGTTTTGACTAAAGTTTTTTAGCAACTGCATTCCAAATTTATGGCTTTTTTCTGGGTGAAACTGGACCCCCAATATATTTTCTTTTTGAAAAGCACAAGCGTAATCATAGTCATAATTACCATAAGCTAGTACTTGCTCTTCGTCATTAAATTTAAAATGATAGGAGTGAACAAAATAAAACCTTGGTATATCGTGAAAATCTATTAAAAGTTTATTTTCTTGAGTTATTTTAATATCATTCCAGCCCATATTAGGTACAGGCAGTTGTGTTTTAAATTTCACAGTAGTAGCATTTACCCATCCTAAGCCTTTTTTTTCTCCTTCTTCGCTTGATTGGGTTAAAAGTTGAGCCCCAAGGCAAATTCCTAAAATAGGCTTTTTTTCTTCTAAAACTTGATTTCCCATAGATTCTATAAACCCTTTTTTTTCCAGTTGTTCCATACCATAATCAAAAGAACCTACACCAGGCAAAATCAATTTAGTTGCTTTAGAAAAATCACTTGAGTCTTGGATGAAAAAACTATCCACCTCAATTTTTTTTAGCATATTTTTTATGCTCGCAAGATTACCTACTTCGTAGTCAATAATACCAATCATTTTCGTTTTATGGAGCTTAAGATAGGTTTAAAGGGTTTAAGCCATTTGTATTCATCATATATAGATCCGGTCCCTACTTTAAAATTGGAATGGGGAACAGGCTCTTTTTTCATAATGCCTTCAAATTCCTCTTCAGATAGACCTAGTTTTTTTAATACAAATTCTTTATCTGTTTTTAGTTGCTCGATATCATAGATTGGTTTTTCTAATTCTTCTAAGGCATCTTCTTTAGTAATTTGCCCTGAGCAAATTAATGTTGAAAGGTGTGCTTTTCTTTTGTCAACGTTAAATTTTGTAGGTAGTATATATCCTTGGTAGAACCTTGTGAATATTGATTCATAATGTTTTCCACCATAATCTCTCCAGTCAAGCTCATCTTTTAAAATTTGTTGAACCTTTTTTTTGTTGTAGTCAATGTAATTTAAAATATTAATGGTTTTAATTCCTTTAGCGTTTATATACTTTTTTTTGCTCATAGAGTCAAAAAACGGGAAATTCTTTAAAGGAATAGTTCCAAATTTGTTATGAATGTCTATGATATTTATGTGGTCTTGTTTGTTGTGTACCCATGCATTAGGCAGAATTGCTTCTGTAACTACATTGTACCCGCTTAAAATATATTTTATGTTGTGTTTTCCTGCAAGTTTATATAAAGTTCCGGCAATTGCATGATCTGTAATAGCTTCAATGTCTATTACCCCTGCTTTTAAATAGGCTAATTGAATATCCTTAAATTCTTCCCAGTCAATTACAAAAGTTTCTAGGTCAAATTCAAGTTTGCTGAGTATATTTTCAATGTTTTTTACGGCTAATTCTGAATTCCAGCCATTGTCAAAGTGTACAATAAGAGGTCTTAAGCCATTTTTTTTTGCCAGATATGCCATATAAGAGCTATCTGTTCCACCACTAATTCCAAGAATACAATCATACTTTTTACCCTTACCTTCAGATTTTATTAACGATATTATGTTTTTTAATTCAGCATCTCTTTGAGTGGGTGGAAGTAGTTTTTTTTCTGCCGTTCCTGTATATTCTTTGCAGTGATTACAAACGCCTTTTTCGTCAAAAGAGATTAATGGATCTGACTCATCCATTACACAATTCACGCATACTCTTCCAACAAAAATTGACATAATACAGTTTTACTCCTCTTGCTTTTCTTTCTTTTTATGAACTACAGAAAAAACAAACAATAAAACAGCTGAAGCACAGAGAATAACAAAAAATGTTTTTAAAAGTCTCAAAATAGCATCTTTAGGAAGTTCCCATAAGTCCCAAATGGCTAATACTGTGAATATTGTAAAAACTACGATAATGGCCGCAAGAACCATTGCAATAATGTTTCTAGTCATGGTTTTAAATTTACTGTAAAAATAAGATTATTAATGGAAAGTCTTTAATTGATTAGATGTAAACGTCCACTCCGGTGTGTTAACAATTTCTTTGCATTCGCTCAATTTGTACCATGGTGATAAATTGGGGTTATTGGGGTTCTTTAGAATATGAATATTTTGTGCAGGCATATAACTTTGTGCTAATAAAAAGACTTTTTCTCCATTTTCATTTTCTGCTACATCGATTACAATGACTGCATGGCCCGGACTACCTCCCTTTATGAATACATCTCCGGCTTTTAAATTATTAAGTGGTTGTTGTTGTAACTCTTTTTCTAATGATAATGTACCGGCATAATTAAAAACCATGGTCATGTATTTTTTAAAATTAGCATAGCTATTATCCATACTTGCGCTCTTGCTCCAATTTACATTATTTCCCTTTATTTTCGGGCGATAACCTTCTTTCCATCTTTTCCAGTCACATTTATCACCACTTGTAAAATTAAATGATATTTCATTTTCCTTTTTTAAAGAGAGCAGATATTCAGCTCTTAAACGCATCACCGCATCAGCACATTGTTGTAAATCTCTACTTCCTATATCTATATCAATAACAGCATGTTGAGCTGATTGATTACCTTTTTTGTTTCCATTGTAGAGATATACTGTGTTATCGCTTTTCAATGGTAAAAATCTTAACCAGCTTTCAAATGAATTGGAATCAACTTTTACTCTTTGAAAGTTAGACGGACTTTCAATTTTATGGGCTATAGAATTAAGTTTATTGTAATTTTCATGCCAGTGATATGTATGCTCAATAAAAGGAGGGAGTTCAGTTAAACTTTTTTTTTCTTCAGGCAGTGAAGAATTACAAGAGTAAATGAATAGAGAGATAAACAAAAGCTGAAACATATTTTTAAAACGAAAAAAGGCGAGCATTATTTTAATTGGTTTTCAATCTTTTTAAGGTTTTCTATAATGTTAAATGTGGCAGGGCAAATTTCAGTGTTCTTAAGTGTCAAAGGTAATATTTGAATAAATCTTTTTCTATTAGTATGAGGGTATTCTCTACATGCTAAAGGTCTGTTTTCGTATATTTTACAATAATTTTTTTCGTCTAGAAACAAGCATGGAGATTTTTTTAATACATAATCTCCTTCGTTATCTTTATAGAGGTTTGATTCAATAAAATCAATCTCTTTCATTCCTAAATGTTTTGAAATTCTTGAAATGTCAACACCTCTAAAAATTGGGCTGGTAGTTTTACAACAGTTAGCGCAAGAAAGGCAGTCTATTTTTTCAAACTCTTCTTGATGTAATTCATTTATTTTTTCATCTAGATTTTTTGGTTTTTTACGTTTAATTCTATCAAAAAACTTCTTGTTTTCTGATTTTTTACCCAATCCTCTTTCTTTTATCTCTTCTGAACTAAACATTTTTAATTGCTTTTGTCATTTCTCTTTTTCCCGGAGGGCCAGGCAAACTAATTACTTTAAAACCGACTTCTTTTAGTGTTCTTTTTACGCTTCCTTTAGCGCAGTAAGTAACCAAAATTCCTTCTTTAGATAAAAAACTAAACGTTTTTTCGAAAATTTCTTTCGTCCATAATTCAGGTTGAACTCTAGGAGCAAATGCATCAAAGTAAATAATATCAAACTTCTCGTCTGATTGAAATTTGATAAAGTCAGATTTAATTTTTTCTAAGGTAAAGTTGTCTGTGATAACTGCTTTTTTATTCCAATCAGCTAGGTGTATTTTTTCAAATAAAACTAGTTCTTCTTCTCTCTTAGCGTAATTCAATTGATTTAAAAGAGTAATGTCCAAAGGAAATTTTTCAATTCCTGTATATTCAATATGTTTTTCTTTTGAATTGATTAATGTCATTAAAGCGTTTAGCCCGGTGCCAAAACCAAATTCTAGAATTTTGATGTTTTCTTTGCTAACCGTTTCCAGCCCGTTTTCAATAAATACATGGAGTGACTCTTGAATAGCACCATGCCTTGAATGATAGGTTTCGTCAAATTCAGGTAAATACAACGAATTTGAACCATCTTCAGTTACAAATATTTGAGCAGATTTTTCCAATTTATAATGACTGATGCTTAAAAAAAGCAATAAATAAAGTAATATTGCGTATTGTCATGGCAAAGATGAGGAACTTTTTATTCTTTTTAGTAGTTTTTGTTTTAGTTATTTCTTCTTGTCGTAAAGAAAAGATAATAACAGATGGTTCTGCTAATATTGAACTTTCTACAGATACAATTCTTTTCGATACGGTTTTTACTACTATCGGATCATCTACAAAATATTTTAAGATTAAGAACCCTCACAACCAAACTATTGAAATTTCTAAAATATATTTATCGGGAGCTAATGCAAAAATGTTTCGATTAAACATTGATGGCTCGTCTGGTAATTCTTTTTCAAGCATTTTAATTAAAAGGAAAGACAGTTTATTTGGTTTTGTGGAAGTTACCGTAGATCCTAACAATGTAAATAGTCCAATGGTGGTGGAAGCTCAAATTATTTTTGAAACTAATTCTAATGTTTTAGATATTGATTTAGTCGCATGGGGTCAAGATGCCATCTATTTTACTCCTAAAGTTTATTCTCAAACATTGCCTCCTTATTCTTGTTTAGATGGTGATTGTAATCCCTCATTACCGCCAGCTAATATTACATGGACGAATGTTAAGCCGTATGTTGTTTACGGTTATTTAGTAATTGATTCCCTTGACCAACTTACTATTGATAAAGGAGTACGAGTACATTTTCATAATAATTCCGGTCTATGGGTTTATAAAGACGGTAGTTTAACTATAAACGGAACTCAAGCAGAACCGGTAACTTTTCAAGGAGACAGATTAGAGCAAAAGTATAAAGATATTCCCGGTCAGTGGGATAGGGTCTGGATAAATGAAGGGGCAAGTAATGTTGTTTTAAATTATCTGGAAATTAAAAATGCTTTTATCGGTATTCAAGCCGAAACTTTGCCATTTTATCCTTCAACTCCTATTAGCTCAAATGTATTATTGGTAAATAACTGTAAAATTGATAATTGCTCTGGGGTTGGTTTTTTTGGTCGTAATTTTCAAGCCCAAATTAATAATACCATTATTAGTAGATGTGGGCAGTATGGGGTAGCCTTATCAGGTGGAGGCAATTATGAGTTTAATCACGCTACAATAGCAAATTATTGGACAGCAAGTAGCCGAGAAACACCTACTGTTTTTTTACAAAATTCTTATACTGATGTAAATGGAGCTACACAAGTAAGAAGTATTGGTCAAGCAGATTTCAATAATTGTATTATTGATGGTCGAAATGACGATAATTTTGAGTTTCAGATTGATTTATTATCACCGGGTACTATCAATTATAAGTTTGACCATTGTATTCTCAGGACTAACGAAAATACAACTGACGGAAATAAGTTTGTAAATATTATTAAAAATCCAACCGCTATTATTTTTTCAGATTCTACGGACTTTGATTTGGCTAGCTCTTCACCTGCAATTAATGTGGGAGATGGAAGTCATATTGCAAATAATCCAAGTATCCTTTCATTAGATAGAAAAGGAAAAACTAGAAATACTCCTCCGGATTTAGGAGCTATAGAAAATTAGTAAAACTTAAGCGAAGAGCCTCCACCGAAGTTTCCTCTCCACATTAAAGTAAACTCCATTCCTCCCAATGATTTATTACTATACGATAGGTCAGACATGGTAAAGTCATAACTAGCTCCTAAAGTAAACCCAGCCATATTAAATCTGGCAACGGCATATAATGCGTCTCCCAATCTGTAATAGGGTCCTAAGCTAAAAGAAACTTCTTCACTAAAGCCTGTATATTTTGCTTTATGCTTAACAAAGTACTTTATTTCTGTACCTAAGTTAAAATATCTGTTTGGACCCTGAAAAGAAATTATAGCCGCAGGGAGAAAAGCATAATCTGCGTTCTTTTTTTCAAATTCACCATTAAAGTGAAGCGTAAATTTCCTGAGTAAGTTTTGAGGGGCAGCTTTAGTAAACGAAACATCCGGAGAAAGAAGGTGTGATGCTGAAATTCCTGCATTAATTATAGTCAAATCATCCGGGCGATACAACCAATGAATACCAACTCCCGCATCTGGCACACCTACTGACTGAGAAGGAAAAGCTTCTTCTCCCGTAGGTAAAGCCGTATTGAACCCATTGCCTGTGTATTGTTCATCCCAATAAAGTGCATCATAACTAATGGATCTTTGAATATAGCCTCCCTGTAAACCGGCACTTAACATATTTTTATCACCATCAATCTCTAAAATGTATGATAATGCTAAATTACCTTGAAGCATTGAAAATTTTGAATCACCTGCATCATCTTTATTAATGTCAAATCCTAACCCAAAATATCCGTTATCAATTTTACCTCTAAACAACTTAAAGTCACCATAAAACCCCATTGTAGAGTAGGCATCAACAATGCTTGACCATTGGTTTCTATAAACTCCACCAAGTCTAATGTCTCCCGCATAAACACCTGAGGCTGCAGGGTTGACATTAACCGGTGTCATAAAAAATTGCGAAAAATGAACATCTTCTTGCCCTAGCATTGCTATTGAAGAAAATATTAAACTTATAAATATTATTTTTTTCATAATTCCTCCTATCTAACTAATGTTACATTTCCTTTTAATTCTTCTGTTGTTCCATTTTTGAAAGAGACGGTTAAAGTCCATACAAACACACCGGGATTTACTTCTTTTCCATTATGTGTTCCATCCCATCCAACAGACTGGTCGGTAGAGTTAAATACTTGTTGCCCATATCTGTTATATATGTTAAAATTCATAGCTTCTATTCCAAAACCTCTTACATATAATATATCGTTTTTACCACTTCCATTTGGTGAAAATGCATTAGGAACTCCAACATTATATTTAACATCTACCAGAATAACCACAGTATCGGTTGCTGAACATCCATTTAGCGTGTAGGTTACAAAATACATGGTACTATCTTCGGGATAAACTTTTGTGGAAGCACATGTTATACAATCAATGTTGTTTGGTGGCGCCCATAAATATGTTCCTCCGCTAGGAGTTCCGGTTGCTGAAATAGTTGTACTTCCTCCGGCAATAATAGTTTGGTCTGCGCTGGCAACAACTGAAGGAATATCACTAACAGTTATTGTAGAAGTGGTTGTGTCACTTCCGGCAGTATTAGAAGCTATAAGCTGTACAGTAAATGTGCCAACAGTATCCCAACATACCTGTCCCGGATTTTGTGCAGAAGATGAGCTAGGAGTCCCGCCAACAAAAGTCCATTGCCATGCTGTTGCGCCTATGCTAGCGTCATTAAACGTAACACATTGTCCTTTACAAATGCCACTCGGGAAGCTTTGAATCCCTGATGTAGGAGGGTTGCATGCGTTTACTGTTATAAATGAAGTTTTAGCAATACTATCTTGTCCATTTGCATTGGTAGCTACTAAAGAAATAGTATATGTGCCGGGAGTATTAAAGCAAATGTTGGTTGGGTTTTGGGAAGCTGAAGTAGCCGGTGTTCCTCCGTTAAAATACCAAGTCCAAGAAGTAGGAGAGTTGGTTGATAAATCAGTAAAGTTAATACAATCACGGGCACAAATTGTAGAATCAGATGCGGAGAAATTTGCCACAGGTGCCGGGCATGAGTTAACTGTAATAAAACTAGTTTTAACCACACTATCTTGTCCGAAACTATTTGTTGCTACAAGAGTTACGTTATAAGTTCCTGCAGTGTTATAACAAATATTAGTTGGGTTTTGAGCGTTTGATGTTGCCGGTGTACCACCTGGAAAATACCAAGTCCATCCAGTCGTATTATTTGTACTTAAATCTGTGAAATTAATGCAAGTTCCTTCACAGAAAGTCGAGTCTGAGGAAGACCAGTTTGCAATTGGTGTAGGGCAGTTTGTTACGGTAATAAAACTTGATTTAACTAAACTGTCCTGTCCATTGGAGTTAGTTGCAACAAGAGTAACATTATAAGTTCCCGGTGAATTATAACAAATGTTCGTTGGATTTTGAAGGTTAGATGTTGCGGGAGTTCCACCTGCAAAATACCATGTCCAGCCAGTTGGGCTATTAGTAGATAAATCAGTAAAGCTAATACACTGTCCCGTACAAAGTGTGGAATCTGATGCTGAAAAGTCAGCCACAGGAGTAGGACAAGCTACAACATTTATAAATGCTGTTTTAGCTATGCTATCTTGTCCATTTGCATTTATGGCAACCAATGAAACTTGATAAGTTCCGGCAGTATTGTAACAAATGTTAGTTGGGTTTTGAACGTTTGATGTTGCTGGTGTGCCGCCTGGGAAATACCATTTCCAAGACGTAGGAGTGTTGGTGGATAAGTCGGTAAAGTTTATGCATTGCCCAACGCATAAAGTTGAATCAGATGCTGAAAAATCAGCTACCGGAATAGGACCTGATGTAGGGACAATAAGTTGAATACTGTCAACAGCAAAAGAAGGGTCTGTTCCAGCATCATCTGCTAAATTAACCCACCTAAAACCAATTTTTACATTAGGATTATTGTTTGCAGAAGTTGGTAAAGCAACAGTGTACTTTGTCCACCTTCCTTGTCCCATAGCACAAGTTGTTGTTTTTGGAGGGTTAGATAAGAAGCTCCATGTACTTCCATCAAAATAATAAACAGTTGCGTCATCTACAGTTCCTTGCCCACCTTCAATATAATTAAACGATAAATTAATTGAGCTTCTTCCAGTACAGTTAATTGTTGGTGATTCTGCTCTTTTATCAGTAGAGGGATTCGAAGTGCCTGGACAAAGTATAATACCTGTAGCTGCATCTGCATAAGCAGCTCCACAGTCGCCTGTTGCGCAAAATAAACAAGCCCAGTGACCTGTAGGAACATTTCCTACATGTAATGTCCTATTAGTTAATGTGGTATTATTTAAACATCCATCACCACAAACACCAGGAGCCATACCTGCTTCTGTCGCGCTTACAAACCATGCGTTAGAACCAGAACTATTGTGACCAGGGGTTGCAATGTTTGTTACTGTCCATGCCCCATTTGTTCCAACATAAGAAGATGCTTGTTGATTTTGATTACAGCCTGTTCCAAAGGTTTCTGTCCAAAATACCGTTTGACCAAAGGAATAGGAGGCTGATATAACAAAAAACAAAAGTAGATAACAGGCTTTTCTCATAGTGGTTGAGTTTAAATTTCTTTAGTAAAGTTAACCCCAACCATTAATAATTTAAAATATTTTTGTAATTATAATTACAGTTTAAATCATTATCATATATTTATATATAATTGATAATAAAATTATTAAGTATATTAAAAATTACATATAAATATGAAATACCTTAAAGATTTAATATTGAAATTGTCTCCAACAGAAAAACGTTATCTAATAGGTAGAATTAAAGAAAGCAAAAAGAATAAAAAGCTTACCCAGCTATTTAATGTTTATATAAAAGGGGAAAATTTAGACTCTAAATATATTGGAAAAAAAATAGGCGTAAGACAAATTGGTGTTTATGAAAATAGGCTATATAATGCTATACTAGATATACTTTGTGATTATAATGAAAACAGTTCAATAGAAAACGAGTTGAAAAAAGAAGTTGCTAAATCAAAAGTATTGTTTCATAAGGGAATGTTTGAAGCATGTGATAAGCTATTAAAGAGCACATATAAAAAAGCGGAAGATGCTTTTTTAGAAAAGCTTCAGCTAGAGATTTTAGAAATAAAAGCCGAACTATTTAAAGAAAAGGGGAAATTTTTGGACTTGTCTTCAAAAGAGTTGGAAAATGTATATAGTGAACAAAAGGATGTTTTAAGCAGTTACGGAAATCACCTTAACTTAAAATATAATACACTGAACTTTTTACTAATTTCAAGGAATAAATTAGGAAAGGAATTTCTGCATTTTAGAGATAAGTTCGATAGTTTAATAACTAGTTATGAAAATTCTAATGAGTTTAGTTATAATGTAAAGAGAAAGATCTTTGTTGCCAGTCTTAAAGCTATGTATTCTTATAATATTGGTGAATTTAAAAAGAGTAGAGATGAGTATTATAAAATTGTAAATTTAATTGAGAGTGAAAAACAATATGAGTACTATTTTGAAACAGAATATTTTACCGCACTTAACAATTTACTAATACTAGCATCCGCCAATAAAGACGTCAAACAAATAGATGAAACAGTAAAAAAAATCATTAAAAAATTTGGTGGTAGAGAGTCTTATAAAAGGGATTTTATTCAAACAACAATGTTATATCAATTAGGTGCTTATTTTGAATTGAGAGATATTCCTAAAATTGAAAAAATGGTTCCTGAAATAGAGGAGACAATAAAGAAATTTGAAAGAGAAATAAATTGGGTGAATTATGATTTGTTTTGTTTTAATTTATCCGTTTTTCACTTTATAAAAGGAAATTTAGCTAAGTCAAACCAATGGATAACTAAGTTAATTAATAACAACAGCAAAAATCAAGAAAAAATTCGGTCCAATAATTTTTACTACGCTCAACTGTTCAAGCTATATATTCTTATTGAGTCTAGGAATGAAGAAAGCTTGGAGTGGGTTTTACCAAGAACAAAAAGAATTTTAAATAAAATTAGAAAGCCTGATAAATTTGATAAAATACTCATTGAATTGGCCGAAAATTATAATGATTCGGAAGAAAAAAGTATAATGACAAAATATTTAAAAAAGCTGAAAACACTTAAAAGCGAAGTTCCGGTAGCACAAAGTTATTTTGATTTTATTCTATGGATAGAAACTAAAATAGCCGGGAAAAATTTTGAAAAAAGCTATCATTTATAGCTTACTCAAAAAATCCATTGTATCTATATTGTCAGCAAAATCCGTTAAGTTAGGTTGCTGTGTTTTTCCAAGCGGTGTTGCTTTTTCAATTATTTTTGAAGCAATACATTGAATTTCACTTTTTCTCTTTTCTAATTCTCTTTCAATATCATTTACGCTATCATATTCTTCGTAAAACAATGTGGCAACGGGCGAGCTAAATGATGTGTCTTTTTTAAACAGGATAAATCCGTTTTCTAATAATTCTTCTTTATTTAAAAGATAAATGGCTTTATGATAATCATAGCTTGAGCCATATTTATGATGGTCTCCAACCCATTTCCAGTTATATAAAGCTTTAAAGACTTGATTTAAGTCGTAATTTTTTGGAACGTAAAGCTTGCTTATGCTTCTACACCCTAGCCCGAAATAAAGTAAAATATCCTCTGCAAGTCCGTTAAGTTCATTCTCTGTTTCATTACCGGATAGTACAGCTACAGAGTTTCTGTTCTTTCTAATAATGTGTGGATACTTACTAAAGTAATAATCAAAATACCTAGCCGTGTTGTTACTTCCGGTAGCAATTACGGCATCAAAATTCTTTAACTGTTGTGTAAACTCAATTCTTTCAGATAGTTTAGGTTCAAATTCTATTAATTTTTCAGCTAAAAAAACAGGTAAAATAGCATCCCCTTTAGAGGCTTTAATTTTTACTGAATTTCCTGAAAGTAAAACGCATAAAAAATCGTGAAAACCAACTAAAGGAATATTTCCTGCCATTACTATAGCAACACTTTTTGGCTTTTCCTTAAAAGAATAATTCGATGAAAATTGTTCTAATATTTCTTGTTTTAGGCAATTTACCCAATTATTAATAGAATAGTGAACAAACTGCTCTATAAACCATTGATTATGAGCTTGTGTCTGCTTTATTTTCTCTTCTAATAGCTCATCTTTTTCGGAAAGGTACTCTCCAAGTTTAGAAAAAGCATTAATAATATCTTTTTTTGTCAGCAATTTATTTTATTTTTTGAGTGCTTTTTCTTCAAACATTTTTTTGATTATTAGATTTTCTTCTTTTACTTCCTTAGCTGTTTTTAATACCTTTCCATCACCGAATTGTAAAGCATTTTCGCCATAATGCCACATTTCCAAACTGCCTTGTCCATCGGGAACATTAATAAGGACAATTTGCTCAGTTGGTTTGCCAATTAATGAAATCACCTCATTTTTATGCATGCCCTTCTTGATGTCAAAAATATCTGTGTTTTTCGAAGAACATGAGAAAAAAAACAAAATCAAAACAAAATATCCTAAAAAGCTTCTCATACAGATGTTTAAAGAATTATAGTTTTTAATATTAAGATGCTATCTTTGTAACGGTTTACAAAACTAAAACATTTCTTAAGAATGGCGATTAAAATTACAGATGAGTGCATTAACTGTGGGGCTTGCGAACCTGAATGCCCAAATAATGCAATTTATGAGGGGGCTGCGGAGTGGAAAGTATCAGACGGGACCGGAGTTAAGGGAGATTATAAGCTAATGAGTGGAATTAGCGTTGATGCTGATAATCCAAATGAGCCAATTTCATTAGACTTTTATTACATTTCACCTGATAAGTGTACAGAGTGTAAAGGGTTTCATGAAGAACCTCAATGTGCTGCCGTATGTCCTGTAGATTGCTGTGTTCCTGATGAAGATATAGTGGAAACAGAGGAGCAACTTCTTGAAAAGAAAGCTAGACTTCATTTATAATAATAACAAAATACACTTTCTTGCGTTTTAATTTTCAATGAAAGGTTTAATAGCTTTTATCTTAATCGTTTGTTTTGGAATTTCTTATGGAAATACAGAAAGAATAGATTATTACAGAGAGAAAGTAATTAGTGCTAATACGGATGAACTTAGAGTGAAATATAATGATTCTTTGGTGGAAGAAATAAATCAATATTTTACTAGCGCCAGTTCCTTTGATCAAGAATTTACATTAAAGTCGGCTGCTGTTATAAATTCTTCCGATAAAAAAGTCCGATTAATTAACTGGAATCTTCCTTTTGAAAATGGCACCCATCAATATTTTGGGTTTGTTCAGTATAAAGATAAATCAGGTTATAAGTATTTCCGGCTGACTGACATTACCGATTCAATAGCGATTTCTGAAAAAAAGACTTATACCTCAAATGCATGGCCCGGAGCACTTTATTATGAATTAATTCCTATAAAAAAGCGAAAAAATATTTATTATGTATTGTTGGGATGGGATGGTAATGACCGCTTGACTACCAAAAAGGTAATTGATTGCATGTATTTTTCTAAAGGAAAATTATTATTTGGAGCAGATATCTTTAAGTTGGATAAGGGTTTTAAGAAAAGAATGGTGTTTGAATATAGTGCTGAATATACTATGACATTGCGTTATGAAAAGGATAATAAAACAATTGTTTTTGAGCATTTAGATTGCGAAGACCCTAAATTCAAAGGAAATTATGAGTATTATGGTCCTGATGGTAGTTACGATGCATTAATTATTAAGAAAGGAAAATTAAATTATGAGCCTTATTATGATGCCCGCAACGATAAGGAAAAAGTAGATAAAATTTATCGAGACCCAAGAAATGCTCCGCCTACTCCAGGAGGGAGGTAATGATTTTTTCCAAGCTAACTTCATCGGCTTCAGCCTTATAATTTCTAACTACCCTGTGTCTTAAAATTGGTAAAGCTACAGCATTAACGTCTTCAATATCGGGAGAAAATTTACCATTTAACGCAGCATTACACTTTGCGCCAATTAGTAAGAATTGAGATGCTCTTGGTCCGGCTCCCCAGCTTAGATAATCATTAACCATTTGAGTAGCCAATTGTCCTCCGGGACGAGTTTTAGAAGCTAATTTTACGGCATATTCCACCACATTATCAGCTACCGGAATTTTTCTTATCAAGTTTTGAAAGAAAATAATTTCTTCTGCATCTAAAATTTTATTTAGTATAACATCTTTGTCAGAAGTAGTGCTTTTTACAATATCTACTTCCTCTTGATAGGATGGATAATCCACCCAAATGTTCAACATAAAACGGTCTAACTGAGCTTCAGGAAGAGGATAAGTTCCTTCTTGTTCAATAGGATTTTGTGTGGCTAAAACAAAAAAGGGTAGGGGAAGTTTATAATTTTTACCGCCTGTTGTTACTGCTTTTTCTTGCATTGCCTCTAGTAATGCAGCCTGTGTTTTTGGAGGTGTTCTGTTAATTTCATCTGCCAAAATAATGTTGGCAAATAAAGGACCTTTTATAAACTTAAATTGTTTGTTTTCATCTAATATTTCAGAACCAGTAATATCTGATGGCATTAAATCTGGTGTAAATTGAATTCTATTGAAAGAAAGCCCTAATACATCTGCAATAGTATTTACAAGCAAAGTCTTAGCTAATCCGGGAACTCCTACTAAAAGACAATGACCTCTACTAAAAATGGAAATCAAAACATCTCTAACTACGGCATCTTGTCCTACAATAACTTTTTTAATTTCTTTAGTGAGAAGTCCGTATTTTTCAACAAATCCTTTTAGTGCTTCGGTATCGTTATTATAAGTAGTTGGCATAATTTCAGTTTCTATGGGTTTTGGGTTATCCAAGGATTAGTAAAAGAACAACTAGTGTATCCTTCATTGAGTCGAATATAGGTATTTTTTACTTTTTTGGTAATCCATTCATTTATGGCTTCATTTTGTTTATTGGTAAGAGCAGCAGATTGAATTCTGTGGTAGTCATCTTTTAAATTGGCAACATGGGGTTCGGTTCTGGTTTTAAGCTTTATTATTCTATAAGCTTGTTTTCCTTCCATGGTTGTATAAGGAATTGGTTCTGAAATGTCTCCCGGTTTCATTTTGTCAATGATGAAAAAGATGGAAGGGTCTAGTTGATCCATTTCAAAGCTGTTGTTACCAGATTGAGGATTCATAATATTACCGTTACTGTTTTTTGAAAATTCATCTTGAGAAAACTTGACTGCTGCCTCAGAAAATGAAAGAGTATCATTTTCTATTAGTGTTTTAATAGAGTCTAATTTTGCTTTGGCTTTGAGTAAATCGGTATTATCAGTTTTTGGTTTTATTAAAATGTGTCGCACATTTACTTTTTCTCCTTTTCTGTCGATAAGCTGCATAATATGAAAACCATATTTTGTTTCAACGATTTCTGAAACTTTTGTGCCTTTTAGCTTAAAAGCAACTCCGGCAAATTCAGAAACTAACTCTCCTCTTCCCATATAACCAAGCTCTCCGCCCTTTTTTGATGAGCCAGGGTCTTCAGAATATAAAACTGCCATAGTGGAAAAGCTTTCTCCTTTGATGACACGTTCTTTTAACTCCATAATTTTTTCTCTGGCTATTTCTCTTGCTTCAGGGCTAACGGGCGCATTTATCACTATTTGAGCAATTTCTACTTCAGAGTTAATGAAAGGGAGGCTATCCGTTGGAATACTGTTAAAATAATTCTTAACTTCAGCAGGAGTTACTTTTACACTTGAGGTGATTTGGGCCTGCATCTGTTGAATCATCATTTGATCTTTTATCAAATCTCTGAATTCTTCTTTAATTTCTTCAATACTTTTATTGTAGTAGTCCTCTAATTTTTTTTCGGAGCCTATTTGCTGGATGAAAAAGCGTAGTCTTCTTTCCAACTCACCTTCTACTTGACTGTCTGCAATATCAACACTGTCAACTTCTGCCTGATTTAATAATAGAGTTTGGAATAATAATTCTTCAAGTATTATGCATTTAGTTTCATCATTAACCGGTGCTCCTTGGGAAATATAATTCGCATATTGTACTTCTATATCTGATTGTAGGACGATGTTTTGGCCAACTACAGCAACTATTTCATCTACAACTGTTTTTTCGGGTTGAGAAACGCAAAAAAGTGGGAGTAATAAAATTGCTAGCGTGAGTTTCTGCATTATTTATTTTTAATTTTTGATTCGTCAAAATAACAATTTAAAATGGAATCCATCTTTTCTTTATTATTTGATATGTTAACGACTTTTTGCCACATTTCTTGCGAAAGTAATGATTTTAGTGGTTGTTCTACCTTTATAATGTTTGGAAAAGCAGCGGAGAGCTTGTTATCCCACAGTTCATAATATTTAAGTAGATCATCAGGATAAACAGTTTTTCTTTCATCACTTTCATCTATTGCATCAAAAGGTTCTGTTATATTTAGATAGCCATAGTCATCTGTTAATTCTTCTCCGGGTTGAATATCTCTAATGGCTATTTCAAAATCATAAGCTGTAGTTATACAATTTGAGTTGAAGCTATGGTTAACATATCTTCCATTATCCCAACACAATACAAAACCTCCTTTATTGTTTCTAAATGTATAGGTTCCAATAATATCTTTATAAATAGGGTCCATTTGGTCAATTTCAATCAGCGAAAACTCTCTGTCTAATTTATCTAAAACCCAAGTAATGGTGCCTTTTGGAATTAGTTTTTTTGCAACTACTCCGTATCCTTTCTCGGCATTAATGTACCTAATTTCTGTATCAGGATGAATCATATTATTTTATTGTTGTTGAAGGGTTTATTTTTTCTATTTGATTTTTATCAAGAGCTTCATTATAGATGTCTTTTTTCATGGTGTTAATCAGCTCTATTTTTTTTGCATTAATAAGGTAATTTCTGATATTATCTTGAACAATTTCTACAGGTGTTTGTTGTCCTTTAGTTTTGTACTCATAAACAGTAAAAAAATTAATAAAGGCTGAATCCGGCAGCTCTATATATTTTTGAGAGGTTAATAGATTCTCATTTTCATTTCGTAAGGATTTAAATTTACCCAATAACTGTGAGCTTGTCATCCATTTTTGGTTAAATAGATTGAATTCTGTTGCAAATTGAATGCAATAGTCCTGAAGTTTGTTTAAATCTTTTTCTTTAGATGATTTATGCCATTTTCTTGCTTTATCTAGCTCCGGAGAATTACTTCTAAGTGTAAAATATCCAACTCTATAAAGATTTTCTCTTAACTTATATTGCTCTTTATTATCTAAATAATAATTTTCAATTTCTTGGAAAGTGACATTGGTATCTAGCTGTTGGGCAACCAATGCTTTTTCGTATTCGTAGATAATTAGTGACCTTCTGTAGGCTTCTATTTGTTTAGAGAAATCCTTTTTGTTTTCCGGTAAATTCTCTTCTGCCTGAAGCAAAAGTAGAGTTTCTTTTATCCAGCTATTAATATAATTTTCAATTATTTTAACACTATCTTCTCTTGATGTTTCTTTTGAAACCAAACCTTTTATATCTTCTTCGTATAAATAGGTGTTTTTAACTCTTGCAATGGCATTGCTTTCAGATTCAGAATTAGAGTTGTTTTTACATCCAATTTGAATGGATGTAAAAAAAAGTAAGAAAAGAGGTAAAAAACCTTTATTTAACAAGGTCGAGAAGGTCTTTTTTAACCTCATATTTATACTTAGATTTTAGTTCTTTAATCCACTCTTTCTCAAGATGATTTTGATAGTCAGATGTAATTAACCCTCTTGCTTCAGAAATTTGCTTTGGCTGAGCCGCAAGTTTCTTGTTTATTTCTGCAAAAGCATATCTGTTATCTTTTCTTTTAACGATATCAGTTATTCCTACATTCCATTCTATCATATCAATTACTTCATTTTCACCTTTAGAATAAGTATTTTCCTCTATTGTAAGATAAAGTTGAGAATCTGTATTTATAGCTTTTAAAATGTCTTCTTTAGTATAGCCTTTTTTCGCTTTTTTCTTCACCATTTTCTTTACTTGTTTGGCAATTTTTTCATTCTCACAGCTATAAACAATGGCTTCAACTCTTTCAGGCCACATGTAATTAGACTTGTTTGCTTCATAATAGTCTTTTAAACCCACTGTGTCTTTTATGGCTTTTGACCATACTTTTTCATCTGTTAGCTCAAAAAGTAAAATTCCGTCTCTGTATTCCTGCAATAGCATTCTGTATTCCGGGTATTTTTCTGAAAGCTTAGATTCTTCATAGGCAATAACTTGTTCTTCAATAAAATCTTCATAGTATTTATCTACCAGAGATTTTAGATTTTTATTGGCACTTTTAGTCTGCTTGTTTGCCATATATTTAGCAAAATCTTGCTGATTGATTTCTTTATCACCAATTTTAGCTATTGTTTGATTTAGTTTAGATGCTTTTGAAGAAGACCAGGCTCCCTCTGTTAAGTCATTATCTACAGCTTTATAAAAATCGGCTTTTTCTTTGGCTATTTCTTTAAAATCGTATTCTTTTTTGATTTTGCTGATAAAAGATTCTTTACTTTTTGAAGAACGTGTATCTCGTTGTACTTTAATTTTTATTTCATTGTACATTTCTTCAAATGTTCCAAGCGTTTTAAGGTTTATTCTTTTTATAAGGTGCCATCCGTAAGGTGTTTTAATGGGTTCCGAAACCTCTCCGTCATTTTTTAGTGCAAATGCCGCATCTTCAAACTCCTGAACCATTTTTCCTGGTCCGAATGGAGGTAATTCGCCACCTTTAAATGAAGAACCTTTGTCATTAGAGAACTTTTGAGCAAGAGCAGCAAAATTATTTTCTTCAGACGATTCATCAATTTTTGAACGGATTTCTAATAGTTTTTCCTTGGCTTTTTCGATTTCTTCTTTTGATGAACCTTCGGGTGTTCTGATCATTATATGAGCTGCTTTAATTTCACCTCTGGCAGGTCGTTTATCTATTACATTTATAATATGATAACCAAATCTGGTTCTAACCGGCATAGAAATATCGCCTTCTTTTGTGCTATATGAGGCGTTTTCAAAAGGATAGACCATATAAAAAGCGGTATAGTAGCCTAAGTCTTTGTCATGAATATATTTATCATTTTTTGTTTCTGTAAGTGATGCTCCAATTGCATCAAAGCTTTCACCATTTTTAACTCTCTTTCTAATTTTAAGTAGCTCATTGTATGCTTCAAGTGTATCCTTTGCAGGTGCATCGGGTGAAAGTTTAATAAGAATATGACCGGCTCTTATTTCTTGCTTCATTCTTTCATAAGCTTCTTTTATTAGCTCTTCAGAAACGTCTTTGTCTGTTAGATAGGGTTGCGTAAGCTGTTTTCTATAACCTTCTAGTTCGTCAATAAAGGCTTTAGTAGTATCCAACCCAAGTTTTTCAGCATCATGAACTTTCAACTTAAAGTTGATAAATAACTCTAGATACTCTTCTAAATCTTTTCTATCAACTGTTGGATTGTTATTATTCTTTTTATAGATGCTTTCAAATTCAGAAAGCTTCACTTCTTTATTTTCAATTTTTAATATTGCCGGATCTTTTTGTGAAAAGGCTGTAAATCCAGCTAATAATAATCCTAGTAAAATAAATTTAACTTTCATAACTTTTAATTTATCTATAATAATTTGGCGCTTCTCTAGTGATAGTAACATCATGTGGGTGACTTTCTCTAATTCCTGATGATGTGATTTTAACAAATTTAGCTTTTTTTAATGTTTCAATATCTTTTGCTCCGCAATAACCCATTCCCGCTCTTAGTCCTCCGGTAAATTGATAAAAGACTTCACTTAAATATCCTTTAAATGGAACTCTACCGGATATTCCTTCAGGAACCAATTTTTTAATATCATCTTCTGCGTCTTGGAAGTATCTATCTTTTGAACCTTGTTGCATGGCTTCAATTGACCCCATTCCTCTGTATGTTTTAAATTTTCTACCTTCATAAATAATAGTCTCTCCAGGAGATTCTTCTACTCCGGCAAACATAGAACCCAACATAATTGTGTCGGCTCCTGCTGCAATTGCTTTTACCAAATCACCGGTGTATCTTATTCCTCCATCAGCAATTAAAGGAATTCCTGTTTTTTTAATGGCTTCGTAAACGGTGAATATGGCAGAAAGTTGTGGAACTCCCACACCGGCAATAACTCTGGTTGTGCATATTGAACCGGGACCAATTCCAACTTTTATTGCATTTGCCCCTGCTTCTATTAGCATAAGAGCTGCTTCGCCAGTAGCAACGTTACCAACTATAATTTGTAAGTCAGAATATTTTGACTTTACCTTTTTTAATGCTTCAACAACCCCTTTTGAGTGTCCATGGGCTGTGTCAATAGTTATTGCATCTACACCAGATTTAACTAATGCTTCAACTCTGTCCATAATATCAGGAGTAATACCAACTGCAGCTGCAACTCTCAATCTACCAAGACTGTCTTTACAGGCGTTAGGTTTTAGCTTCAGTTTTATAATGTCTTTATAGGTAATAAGACCAATTAATTTATTCTTTTCATCTACAACCGGTAGCTTTTCTATTTTGTGCTGCTGAAGAATATCTTCTGCCTCTTTAAGGTTAGTGCCAACTCCTGTTGTAATTATGTTTTCTTTTGTCATTACTTCACCTACAGGCCTTCTATTATTCTTTTCAAACCTTAAATCACGATTAGTAACTATTCCAACCAGTAAATTATTTTTATCAATTACAGGAATGCCTCCAATCTTATGCTCTTTCATTAAACTCAAAGCATCTCCAACATTTGCATTATCAAGAAGAATTACAGGATCTTGAATCATGCCACTTTCTGAACGTTTTACTTTTCTGACTTCGTTAGCTTGCTGTTCAATAGACATGTTTTTATGTAAAACGCCAATTCCACCTTCTTGAGCTATCGCAATTGCTAGGTTTGATTCTGTAACGGTATCCATAGCTGATGATACTATGGGAGCCTTAAGAATTATATCAGTAGTAAATCTTGAGCTTATGTCCACTTCTCTTGGAAGTATTTCTGAGTAGGCAGGAACTAATAATACATCATCGTATGTAAGCCCCTCTCCAATTATTTTACTATCTGAATTAAGTATCATTATGCAATTTTTAAATTGCCTGCAAATCTAAGATTATTCCTAGTTAAAACAAAGCAGGCTATCATATCGACAGCCTGCTAAAAATTTAAAAAATGTTAAAATTTATTTTAGGATAGTAACAGTACCTCTTTTTTCAATGTCTTTACCGTTTGCTGTTCTGAATTTAACTAGATAAACATAAACCCCAGTTTGAACAAACTCACCGGTATTATTGAATTTTCCGTTCCATCCTTCAGCCAAATTATTAGTCTCAAAAATCTGATGTCCCCATCTATCCCATATTGAGAAGTTGTATCCTTCAAGATCTGAGAATCTAAGGCTAGGTCTAAAGTCAAGGATTCCTGCGTTGTTATTTATGACAAAAGAGTTAGGGATGTAGAAGTATGGCTCATGTGTTACGCATACTACATTTGAAACACTAACTGAAGGTTCAAGTGTAGCGAAAGAAGGATTATCTTCAATGGCCACAATTTGATAGCAGAATTTACCTATACCATCTAGTTCAGGAGCAAGGTAATCAATCAATGCAGTTTGAGCAGTATCTCCTTTAAATTTAGCCATTAACTGCATGTTATTAGCACCGTTTACACCTTTGTAGATATGGTATTCTTTGACTGTTCCTGCCCAATCTTCATATTTATTCCAGGTTAAAGTATTTGTGGCTTCTGCTTCATCATCTTGAACTTTAAGAAGAATTGATCTACCGTTGTTAGAAGTTTCAACTATTTTACCGCAAGGATCAACAGCTTCAACTCTATAGAAATAACTTTTGTAACTAGTAGTAACATTATCATCTCTAAACTTGATGATTGTGTCTGTACCCATAGACTCAGAAGTAATAAGAGAGTATGGACCTGTTTTGAAGTCAGACCTCATTAAGTTAAATTGACTAATTTGAGCAGCTGTATCTACGTAAGCAGAAATTTCAATTTCATTGGTATCACTAACTGTAACATATTGTAAGTAATGGTAATCAGGTGTAGCAAATAGTGCAGCATCTTCCATTACCATATTAGAAGTAGAAGACCTAGGTCCGGCACCACCATTATCAAAAGCCCTAACAATATATCTATAATTAGACCCATTATTAATAGGTGTGTGTAAGTAATTTAAATTATTAGTGGTAGCTAAATAAGTAAAAGGACCCCCATTCTCACTGAAATAGATGTTGTAAGAAATAGAAGTAGTCCATCCTTCGTATGCATTCCAGTTTAAATAAACACCTGGTAAGCAAATATCAATATCTGATTCTAAGTATATAGTTTTATGGTAGTTTAATACATAAGTAATTTCATTACCACAACTATCATAAACCGTTACCCTGTATTGCTCAGCTTCATTATTAGCATTTGCGCCAATATATGTATAGTTTGTTCCAGGAGTTGGTACATTTCCAACATTAACATGGGCTCCAGTAGAAGGGTTAAACTTAATGATGTTATAACCCGTAACGTCAGCATCAGGTCCTGGAGTCCATCCAATAATTACATTGCCAGTAAAAGGATCGATAGAAATACTATCAGGAGAAATTACTTGAGGAGGAATAGTATCTCTAAATCTAGCAGTATCAATAGAGGAAACTGATATACAACCTGATTGGTCGCCAATTTCAATTCTGTAGCCGACTAATTCATTACAAACATTTCTGGCATCATTATAATTTTCATTACCATATGGCGTGTTTCCTAAAACATTCCAATTAGTAGAAGTAAAAGGAGTTTCTCTATAAACATCATAATTACCCGAAGAAGTAGGTATATTTGGGTTGATTATTTGGTTCCAGGTTAAGTTAGCCGTAACAGCTGTTGGCTGAGTAACATTTAACTTAATAGGAGTGAGTGTGTCAGAAGTACTTCTAGAAGGATCGGTTCCATAACATCCAGAATTAGTAGTAACATAATAATAATTGTTGCTATTCGCACTAAATGCTCCTATATGAGTGTAGGTTAAAGTTGCAGCATTATTTATTACAGCAATTGAACTATATGGTCCACCCACATTGGTAGCATGGAACACTTCATAAGAAGCAAAATTTCCAGTTGGGTCAAGAGGAGCTACCCAAGTAATTGTAATATCTTGTTGATTAGGCTCAACAGAAATACATCTTAAGGAAGGAGCTTGTACTATTGAAGAGTCAAGTAAATTGTTAACGGCAAAACACAATTCATTAGAAGAAGAACTTCTTCCATTACCATCAAATGCTCTGATAATATAGCAATAGTTACTATTATTTATGCCGGTGTGTACAAAAGCGGTATCTAATGAAGGACCTGATAGAGTTCCCACTAGGTTGTAACCAGCTGCATTTTCATTTGCCCAAATTTCATAGCGTTGAACACCAGCTGCCCAATTTATATATTTATTCCAATAAATATAATTTTCAGCTCTACAATGGTCAGTTGAGTCTAATCTAGCCCAAATAGTGTTATGAACTAAACTTGTGTCACCAACAATATCACAACTATCCATAGGGGTAACTACATAGTTGTATGATTGAGTTCCCGGAGTAACAGGCGTATGTGTAAAAGAGAATGGAGCAGGTAAACCAACTGTTCCCACTAAATTATATGTAGCAGGTGGTATAAATTGATAAACAAAATAAGTATCAACACTAGTAGTGGTGCTTGGAGACCAAGCAATAAGATTAGTATTGTTGTTTACTACTGTTACACTATCAATTAATGGAGCGTTAGGAGGGGTGTTAGCACCAAACCAGTTTCCTCTAATTGTAGAATTAGATGCACAAGGTAAATCGTCTTTTACTTGAATTTTATAAGAAAGTGTATCCCAACAAACGGTAACCTGATCATTATAAGTAAGCCCCATGGTAGAATCTACTAATGTCCAAGTACCAATAGGAGCCTCTCTCCATATATAATAATAACCTGTGGTTGAAGGAAGGAGAGGAGTAGTAAGCGCATTCCAAGATAACTGGGCAATACCGCCACCACCACCAACAACTAATGTTAAATCCATTGGACTAATGGTGTCAGTGGTAGGAGAGTAATAAGCTCCATGGCATGCAGAACGTGTTAACATATAATAATATCCGGTTCCATTAGTATAAACATTTCTTGCAGGATTATTATCTATATAATTTATAGTCTGGCTATTCATTACACTATCAATAAGTGTATATGGTCCATTTATATTTGCAGAGTAATAGATTTCGTAGCTATAAAAAGAAGTTAATGAGTCTGAAGTTGAGTCCCAACTTAAACTTACATCGCCATTAGGAAGAACGTCTGCGCACCTAATAGTAGGTGGGTCGAGTTTTGGTTTATTTACAACAGTAATACTTGCAGTTAAATAGTTTATCCCGGGCACTGGACAAAAGTCATCAGTAACCTTTAATATGAAATTATAGGTAGACGAAGCACTAATACATCCATTTGCTTTGCCAATGTGATCACATGTTGTTTGCCAGCAAAATTCCGCTTCAACTCCAAATTGATTAGTCAACAATGGGGCTGCACCAGTTGTAGGATGTTTTAAAGTGGCGCAAGGAGGTATATTACATCCAGCAAGAGGGTTATTAATTGGAACTCCAAACTGACTTCCAAGTGGTATTAGTGTATTCATTTGTCCCGTTCCTGCAGGTGGGTTCGGATTAAACTCAATATCAAGGCTTTGCATTCTAAAGCAAACATTGCTTCCTGCTAATAAAGTGTCTCTATATCCACCAAAAGGAGCAACTGGTACATTGTTAATTGTCAAATCTGGAGAAGTATTGTCGGTAACCCCATCATTTAGTTTCCCGCAATTTTGAGAAAATATAACAGGTAAATCTCTAAAAATTTCCGCTACTTTTTCACCACACTTCCATGCTTCAACCATTACACAAGTTGGAAATGATCCAGGGGTGTTTAAATTATTAGTATAAATTTCACCTGTATTTACATCTAATTGTGGGTTTCCAGGCATTTGATTATTAACGGTATAAGGAGCAATGTAAGGGATGCTAGTATTGTTAGCTGACCAGGGTGCCGCCCATTTGTACGCTAACGAATCAATTTCTTTATCAGTTGCATTATGATTATACGCAAAAGGGTATCCAGCACAAAGAACTATACCCGGAGAACTGGCGAAAATAGGTGAGTAATCATAACATGGTCTAGCGTTGCCATTCCCACTAAAAGGGTACATTTTTGCTCTTAAATAATAACTTCCGTTGGCAGCATAAGCTAAGCCAGCAGGTCGACAACAACTACTCCAAGAAAAAGTCCAACCACCAGGAGGAATTACTCCCGACAAATTAATCGGACCAGTTTTATAGACAAACATCAAAAGAGCACCAGTACTACTAGGAGAACCGGGACATGTTAGTTTATTTGTTTGGTAATTATTGCATGTTGGGGTTAAATCTACAGTTTGAACTAGTGGCGCATTCATTGAGTTGATATTATGCCCACCACCAGAAATTGAAATGTTTTGTGAAGCACCTAGCGAACCTGTACCACCACTACTGGTTCCACAATCTTTATAAAGCTTTAAAGTAAATATGTAATCCTGTCCACTACATTCCCAAGTAATTTCACCCCCTAATAAGTGAGATGCTTGCATATTAGAAAAACTAAAAACAGCAATTACAATAGTTATAAGTTTAAATAAATTTCTCATTAGATTTTCTTTAAATAGAGGATAGACAAAATTACTATTAATTAAACCATTATCAAAAGAGATGGTATTTAACAAAGGAGTAGTTGTTTTTTTGTTTTTTTCCAAAATCATATTTTTTAATTAGCGAGTCGAAGTAAATAATAATTTCGACCAATTATATATAACTAACTACAAAGACGAATATTTTAAGCATTAGTTGCCTTGAGTAAATATTTTTTTCCAAATTTTGTTTGGAAAAATTAACTATTAGCCTTTAAATAAGGGTAATTCTTTTGTTAAATTATTAATAATGAGTGCATTGCTATCGCTGTTAGGTTTTTTGCTTTTTAGAACTTCATTAATAATTTGAGCAATTTGAAACATTTCTTTTTCTTTCATTCCTCTAGTGGTTACTGCTGCTGTTCCAATTCTCATTCCTGAAGTTGTAAATGGCGATTGTGTATCAAAGGGAACCATATTTTTGTTAACAGTAATATGAGCTTTAATTAATTTTTCTTCTGCTTCTTTTCCCGTTATATTCTTATTTCTTAAATCGATTAGCATACTGTGATTGTCTGTGCCTCCGGAAATAATATTAAAACCCAATCTTGTAAGTTCTGCAGATAAAGCTTTTGCATTTTTAACGATTTGAAGACAATATTTAAAATAAGAATCACTTAATGCTTCTTCAAAAGCTATAGCCTTTGCTGCGATAATATGTTCTAGAGGGCCTCCCTGTGTTCCAGGGAAAACAGCTGAATCTAGAATTGAGGACATCATTCTTAAGTTTCCTTTTTTATCTTTTATTCCCAAATTATTTTCAAAATCATTTCCTATCATAATTACACCGCCTCTTGGTCCTCTTAGTGTTTTATGGGTTGTAGTGGTGACAATATGACAATGAAGTAAAGCATCATTTAATAATCCCCTAGCAATAAGGCCTGCCGGGTGAGAAATGTCAGCTAAAACTAATGCCCCTATTTCGTCCGCAACTTTTCTTATTCTAACATAGTCCCAATCTCTAGAGTAGGCAGATGCACCACAAATGATTAACTTTGGTTTTATTTTTAGAGCTTGTGTTTCTAACATTTTGTAATCTACTAATCCGGTATCTTTTTCTACTCCATAAAAATGTGGTTGGTATAATTTTCCAGAGAAATTTACAGGAGAACCATGTGTTAAGTGACCACCATGCGATAAGTCAAATCCAAGAATTTTATCACCGGGTTTGAGAACTGCCAACATTACTGCTGCATTTGCCTGAGCCCCTGAATGTGGCTGAACATTTGCCCACTCCGCATTAAACAGTTTTTTCAATCGTTCAATTGCAAGATTTTCAATTTTATCCACAAATTCACAGCCACCGTAATACCTTTTTCCCGGTAAGCCTTCAGCATATTTATTGGTTAATACAGAACCCATAGCTTCCATAACTTGTGGGCTAACATAATTCTCAGAAGCAATCAGTTCTAAACCAATTAATTGCCTTTGTTCTTCCTTTTTTATAAGGTCAAATATTTTTCTATCCCTAATCATTAGATTTATTTAGGGTTCAAAATTAAAAAAAGCTGAACGTTATTGTTCAGCTTTTTTATTAATATCATAAATCTTTTTAGTACCATAAATAGCTCCTGCAGCTAAAAGGAATGTGATACCTCCGTCAATTGGGATACAAGGAGGAGGCCAACAAGGTGGAGTTCCACCACCCGGCCCGCCACCCGGAGGCGGAGGAGGACCACCTTGAGCATTGAGTTCAAGACTGATAACAATTCCTAAAAGGAAAACTATGTAAGTAATTAGTTTTTTCAATGGATTAATTCAAAATCGACTGCAAAGATATAATAAAATATTGGTTAAAATTTTAATTTAAAACTATAGTGTTCTGAATCAGAGACTAAACTAACCATATAAATTCCATTATTTAAAGGAGTTGTTGTTGATACTTTGTTGTCGATAATCTCTGTTTGTTCTGAATAAACCAATTTCCCTACCATATCATAAATCAATAATTGATAATTGCCATTAATGGACTCTGAAGAAATAACTTCTAAGTTTAATTGGTTAGAAGAAACATATCCATTTAGGATGTTTTGTTTACTTATTAATTCTCGTTTGCAATTAGGATTGTCAGAAAGTGATAAAACAAATCTATCATTTATTGATGTTTCAGAGGAGAAGAAGTTAATTTCAGTAGTTGATTTTAAATCGTAAGTTACACCTGTTAATTTATCCCTAAGCAAAATACACTCACAGCTATATTCAAAGTCACCTAAATTTTTAACCTCTAATTTAATATTCTTATTTATTTCATAGTTTTTTATGGAAAGAGGAATTTGTGAATTATAACTATTAATAGAATTAATGCTTAATTCTTTTCCGTCTTTACTTAATGATACTAGTTTAGGTGCTTTTTCATTTCTTGTTGAGAGAACCCTAGCATCGTTTTCAGGATCATAATTTTCATCTGACCATTCGTTATGTCTTATATGAGTTTGATGTGAATATCCATTACCAGAAACTATATTTAATGTTAGCTCAGGCTTATATTCTCTGTAAAAATTGGATAATGGAGATGTCATTTTTGCATTTTCAACAAAAGTAGCAGTAGGATTTCCACCAGTAGACTCTACTTTAAAACTTTGATGAGGAGGAATATCAACAACAGTACCTGAGTATAGTTTGTAATTACCCGAAGCTGCATCAAATATCCAAACTTCATTCTTTAATTGTGATTTTGTTACTTTTCTCCAATCAATCCATGATACATAAGGATTTCCAATTAAATTCCATTCACCAGCTGCTGTATTAGAAAGAGGAAAAACTCCTACGCTCCCAAAATTAGGTGTGCCTCTTGTGTCAAAAGTAGTGTTAGTTAAACCAGATTGGTTATCAGCAAACCACAATTCAACTCCAGAACCTTGAGTAATGGCTGTAGTAGTGTCTGTAACAGCATTATAACTTTGACTTATATTATCCCATTTGTAAACAGATTGCCAACAAGGACTACCCGCACAGCCGTTAATTCCACCCACTCCACTCATATATATTTCATTTGTTAGTTTATCTGGTGAAGCATCCCAATCACCAATGGTTGTGAATTGAACCGGTGAGGATAAATTAGCCCAATTATCTGCTCTGGATGAAACAAATCGTTGTACTATAAACTGACCAGAAAATCCTCCACCAGTTACCTTGTCAATACGAGCCGTTGATCCACTAGTAGATGTAAATGTAAACGATCCCCCAGTATTTTGAAATTGTCCAGAAGTATTCACAAATAATGAAGCTAGCTCATATGCTCCGGAAATAATTTGAACATTATTTGGGTTATTAACCGTCATTCTAGTTAATTTGACAATAGAGCCTGAAGTATTATTTAATTTTTGTAACTTACTAGTACCATTACATTTTAAATTTGGTTTTCCTGTAAGGCTTCCTGCTATATTTATATCACCATGTAAGTTAATGCTTCTACTATCTGCTTGAGAAGGACAATTTAAAACACCACCAGACTGAATATTAAGGGTATCAACACTTGCTATACCTCCTGAAATAGAAATAGTATGCCCAGTTCTTATGGTTACTTTATCAGCTATTGTAGGGACACAATTACAGTTCCAAGTTGCTGGTGTATGCCAGTCACCGGTGTTAACTGAAACTATACCAGCATCGTTATTTCCCAAAGTAAAGTAGAAGCCATCAGGTACTGATACATTGGTAAATTCAACCGTATTATTACCGGCATTAAACGAAACACCTGTATAATGTTCAGTTGTTCCTCCATTAGAAAAATCACCGTCATCATCTATTAATAACACATAGTCACTTGATGCACCAATAGAAATACCGCCTAAATCAAAAGTTAACTTATAATTTCCTGAGTAATTAGTATTGTCAACTCTCCAGGTTCTTGTAACTCTTCTTCCAACCCACCCGGCAGGAACATTTGTACTAGCTGCAAGTGAGCCATTATCATGACCAAACAAACAGTATCTTCCAGAAGATCCTAAACCAGTTGGATTTTGTAGTCTAACGATTCCTCTTCCTTTTGCAGCTTGGTGAGATATTCCTCCGTTGTTGCCAACTCCAATTACTTCATGTGGGTGAGTTGCATCAAAAGCATAAAAATCATTAGCTATTGTAATGTTGTACTTACTAGAAAGATAATTCCATACTAAATCAAGATTAATATCATATATGGTAACGTTATTAAATACTATTATTTCTGCTATGTCACCATTTAAAAACTGTAAGGGAGAGCCACTACTAAAATTTGAACCAATAGTTGAACTACTTGCCGATCCAGAAGTACCATTATTATCAATCTTATTAATTGCACCGTTAGTATAAATTTTTGATTGACTAGTAGCGGTAAGTTCTTGGTGAGTTAGTATTTTAGGCGTACTTGAAAGATTTTGGTTTGAACTTATCCATTTTTTATAATAAGTTCCCCAAATGCCAGTTGGACTATTTGCTATATCAAGGTGACTGGAGGTTTTTAATAAAATTTGATAATTGCCAGTGCTACCATTAACTCTAGTAACATATATTGAGGTAGAAAAGTTCGGAGTAATTAAGCTAGATAGATTCATATAATCATCAACACCATCAAATGACACAACAGGAAAGCCGTTCATTGAAGCTGTTTTATAAGTGGGTCTTGCACCACCGGATTGCGTTGCGTTGTTTGAAGAAGGGGATAAATCTGTCCAGGTAGATACTGGGTCGTTATTAATTAAACCTGTAATTGCATTCGCATCTAACCAAAGTGCCAGATTAGTATTATAATTACCACCGGGACCGGTTTGAGCAGCAACAAATAAAGATGTTAATAGTAGTATTGTGATTGTAATCGTTCCTCTCATAGCTTTATTTTTCTTGTGGGTTAAAAGTACTCTTTTTTTGTAACACAGTTACGTTTTTACATCGATTTTAGTTTCATTTTTTTTTAGTTTCGATGTTAAGTATTTGTTTTTTAGGGAAGTAAGTTTAAGTTTATCAACTTATCTCTTGCTATAGGTATTGAAATTCAGTTAGTTGTAATAGGGATTATCACTTAATGATAAATAGGTATTTTTACCTATTAAACTTTTTAATTAGAAAAAAAATAGGCAGTACTAACTAATCCATTTTATTCTTTCCTTATCTGAAATGGTTTTAGGTATCAAAAGTAAATCACTTGGGTTTTTCTTGCTTAAATCAAGAATAGTAAACTTAGTGGTACGTGTAGAAGTTATTTTTTGCTCGTAAATATGATAATCTAATGCTGAAAAGAAATCCAAAACTTCGCTCATGCTAACACCATACTTAGGAATAAAGAACGAGTTAAACTCCCCATATATAATAGGTTGATGCTTTTTTATAAATTCTTTAGCACCTCTTAAAAAAAACACTTCATATCCTTCAACATCAATTTTTATAAAATCACAACGATTCAGTTTTTTAATGCTTTCAAAATCATCAAGTTTTTTCATTTCAATCTTTTGAGTTCGTTTTTCATTACTTGAATTAAAACTTCCATCTACTACAAAAGCATTGCTTGAACTACCGGCTTCAGTAATCGAAATTTCATACGTATCATTTTTTTCACCTAAACCAAAATTGAACGGGTGAACATATTCTTTTAGGTCATTTGCATCAATGTTTTTTAATAAACTAGAATAATTTGAATCCACAGGTTCAAATGAGAGAACTGTTCCATTAAGTGTCTTTAACCTTTGTCCAAAACCTATGCTATAGTAACCAATATTGGCACCAATGTCCAGTACAGTCCAATTTTCTTTAAACAGTGAACAAAATTTATTTAATATTTCATTGTCATACTTACCACACCAAAATGCAACAGAGTGTGTATGAGAACGAACATCAATAAACATTTTTCGATTATCTTTAAGTGAAATATAAAATGTAGGATTTTTCCATTTGTTCTTTGGGTTTAATGTCTTTTCAATTAATTTACATATTCTATATTTTCCTTTAAAGTGGAAAGTATTTCTTGATATGTAAGCAATCCCTTTTAATAATCCCTCAGTCATTTTGCAGATAATGAACACAAATTTAAAAATTAATACTTCTTTATTTAGATTAATGGGTTACGAAATAAATTTCGATATTTGTAGATTATCATATTTTGCATGGAGTTAAAGACTAAGGATTCAATAATAGACGGGTTTGATTTTATCAGGTTTTTTAGCACGATATTAAAGTTTTGGTATTTATTCCTGATTTTTTTGATTGCTTTTGGTTCTTACGCTTGGTATAAAGTACGGTATAGTGTTCCTATATATTCCACTTATACTAAAGTTCTTATAAAAGATGAATATTCTAACTGGGGGCAAGAAAAGTTTCTTCAGGGGATGGAACTAGTTAGTCAGAACAATAGATTAACTAATGAGATAGGGTTACTTAGCTCTTTTTATATCGTTAAAGATGCTGTTTCTAGAATGGACTACCAGGTAAGTTATTATGATATTGGTCACATTAAAAATACTGAATTGTATAAATCCTCACCCTTTAGGGTGATTTTAGATTCTGTTACTTATAAAAATCAAGTAGGTTTGGGGTATAACTACATCAAATTCGTTAATAATGAATCTTTTTTGTTGTCAAGAACCAAAGATGGTATTGATAATGGTAAAAAATATAATATAGGTCAGTGGATTGATGTAAACGGAGTAAAGTTTAAGGTTATATTCGATGAGGATAATTTTTCTTCACGAATAATTGGAGAAAAGCTATTCTCTTTTGTAATGAATGATTTAAATACATTAGCTAAAATATATCAAAATAGAATAGAGGTCGAAATGGAACCCGTTCAATCCACTATTCTAAAAATATCAATTGCCGGTCCAACTATTAATAAAGAGATAGATTATGTAAATGCTTTGATAGCCGCATATATGGAAAACTCTGTGCGTGAAAAAAATAAAATAGCTAAGAGTACCATTAAGTTTGTTGATGAACAATTAGGAGAAATATCAGCTATTTTAGCAGGAAATGAGGGTAATCTGGAAAATTTTAAATCTAACTCTAATTCAAAAAAAATACAGCCAAATCAAGAAAGTACATTAATTCCAAGATACGATGAGCTTTTTTCTAAGCTCATAAAACTCAAATTTGAAAAAAAATATTACGAATATGCTAATGAGCAATTAAAAACTGATGATGATACAGTAATGATAATTCCATCTATAATAAATCTTGATGTAAGAGATGTTTTGTATGTTCAAATATCTAAGCTGACTGAATTATACAGAAAAAGAAAAATTTTGCAGTTTGAGGTTAAAAAAAATAGTCAGTCGTATGCAGAACTATTAACACAAATAGATATAAGTAAAAAGTTGATTGCTGAAGATATAAATTCAAGAATTACACAGACAAATTTTGAAATTGAACAAATCACTAATCAACTAGAGGTGTTAGAAGCTAAATTAAGTGATTTGCCTGCAGCCGAAATGAACCTGATTCGATTACAACGTGACTTTGAACTAAATAGTGATTTTTATAATTATCTTTTGCGTAAAAAGGGCGATGCAAAAATTGCTGAGGCGTCTAATGTTTCAGATGCTCAAATTTTAGAAGAAGCAAGTAATTATACGGTAAGCTTTGTTGGGCCTAACACTACTAAAATTTATTATAACTACTTAGGTATAGGACTTTTAATTCCTTTTGTGTTTGTGTTTATAATCTTTATTTCAAACAATAAAATAATTAGCAAGGAAGATGTAGTTAGGAATACTGATATTCCAATAGCCGGGTTTGTGGGGCATGAGGATTCTAATGAAAACCTAGTGGTTTTTAATAAGCCAAAATCACCTATTGCTGAATGGTTTAAAATAATTAGAACAAATTTGCAATACATGACCCATAACAAAGAAAGATTTGTTATGTTGATTACCTCCTCAACCAGTGGCGAAGGAAAAACGTTTACCTCTATCAATTTAGCATCTGTTTATTCATTAACAGGAAAGAAAACCTTATTGATTGGTGCAGATATGAGAAAACCAAAAATATCGGAAGATTTTGGAATTGAGAATACAATTGGTTTAAGCAATTGTTTAGTTGGTAATAAAACCTTAGATGAAGCAATTAACAAAACAAGGTTTGAAAATCTAGATGTACTTTTATCCGGTCCTATTCCACCTAATCCCGTAGAGCTTCTTTCCGGTGAAAACATAAAATCAATAATGGAGGAGTTAAAATCAAAATATGATGTTATTATAATTGACTCTGCACCTTTTGGGCTGGTTGCGGATGCTATGATTTTAATGCCTTATGTCGACTCAAGTTTATACTTGGTAAGACAAAGCTATACGAATATAAATCAAATTAAGATGGTTGATGAAGCGTATAAAAAAGGTACACTAAAGAACATTTCCATTTTAATAAATGATGTAACTACCGGTAAATTTGGAGGTTATGGTTATGGTTATGGATACGGTTATGGCTATGGTTATGGGTACGGTTATGGCTATTATGGAAGCGACAACAAAAAGAAATCTTTTATTCAAAAATTATTGAGAAGGAAATAAGTGAAATGAAAGTCTTTTTTAATTACTTTCTACAATCTATTATTTAATGAACCTAACAGAAAAGTGGGATATAGAAATTAAGCCAAAAAAAAGCTTATTAGATGTTAATTTAAAACAAGTCTATGATTATCGAGACTTATTAATCATGTTTGTTAAAAGAGATGTGGTAACGCTTTATAAGCAAACTATTTTAGGTCCAATATGGTTTTTTGTACAACCTATAATGACCATGGCCATTTATGTTTTCGTATTTGGAAATATTGCTAAAATATCTACTGATGAAATTCCACAGCCTTTATTTTATTTATCTGGAATTATTTTGTGGAATTATTTTTCTGAGTGTTTTAATCAAACTGCAGATACCTTTTCACAAAATGCTAATATTTTTGGTAAGGTTTTTTTTCCAAGGCTAATAATTCCTCTTTCAAAGGTTGTGTCAGGTTTAATTAAATTTGTAATTCAGTTTATCTTATTTTTCACATTATTTCTATATTATTACTTTACCACAAATGTTATTTCTCCCTCACCTCTTTTAATTTTTTTACCTTTGCTAATAATAATGATGGCTGGAATTGGCTTAGGTTTTGGATTGATTTTTAGTTCTCTTACCACCAAGTATAAAGACTTAAAATTTTTAATTCAATTTGGAGTTCAGTTATTAATGTATGCAACTCCAATTATTTATCCATTAAGTAGTATTCCTGCTGATAAAAAAATATGGTTAAATATTAATCCGTTAACTCACATAATAGAAGCCTTTAAGTATATCTTTCTTGGAAAAGGTGCTTTTTCTGAAATGGGTTTAATTTACTCAGCGGTATTTACATTAATAATATTGTTTACTGGAGTAATTGTGTTTAACAAAACTGAAAAAAGCTTTATGGATACAGTATAGTGTCTTTGTGATGGAAAGTAATGTAGTTATACAAGTAGAAAATTTATCAAAGCTTTATCGATTAGGTGAAATTGGCACCGGTACGCTATCGCATGATATAAACCGTTTTTTTGCAAAACTCAGAGGTAAAGAAGATCCGTATACTTTAGTTGGGCAAATTAATGACAGAACATCTAAATCTGCGAGCGATTATGTTTGGGCATTAAAGGATGTAAATTTTAATGTTAATCAAGGAGAGGTTTTAGGAATAATTGGTAGAAATGGAGCCGGTAAATCAACGCTGTTAAAATTGATTTCTCAAATAACTTCTCCAACTGCGGGCAGTATTAAAGCAAAGGGAAGAATTGCGTCTCTGTTGGAAGTGGGGACAGGAATGCATCCGGAAATGACAGCTCGTGAGAATATTTATCTAAATGGAGCCATACTTGGTATGCGAAGGAGAGAAATAAAATTAAAGTTTGATGATATAATTAGTTTTGCCGGTTGTGACTTATATGTGGATACACCTCTAAAAAGATTTTCTTCAGGAATGAGAGTTAGGCTTGGGTTTGCTGTTGCAGCTTTTTTAGAGCCTGAAATATTAATTGTAGATGAGGTGTTAGCGGTTGGCGATGCTGAATTTCAAAAAAAGGCAATTGGCAAGATGAAAGATGTCAGCCAAGGAGGTGGAAGAACGGTATTATTTGTGAGTCATAATATGGCAAGTGTTAAAAGTTTATGCTCAAGAGTTTTGGTTTTAAAAAATGGATTATTAACTTTTGATGGAAAGACAAATGACTCTCTTGGTCATTATCTAAACGATGGAAGAGAAAATCATGAAGGGATATATAAGCTAGAAAGTAATAATCCAAACCATCATCGGGATTTGACTTTTATAACTGCGAAAATAGTTAATGGCACAAACCTCCCATCTATCTACTTTACTAATCTTGAGGAAATAAAGATCCAAATTGATTTTAAATTAAATAATTCAATTAGTGATTTAAAAATTAAACTTACAATTGCAAATATTAATGGAGTTGAAATTTTAACATCATACAATAATGACATTGAAGATATGAATTTTAAAGTTAATGAGGTAACAAAAATTGTGTTAGATATACCTGGAAATTTATTTAACGCTGGAAAATATTTCATTAACATATCATTTGGAATTCATAAGCTGAAATGGTTATACTCTTTCGAAAATTGCCTTTCATTTCATGTCGATTATATTAATTTGAATAAAAATCTATTGCAATCAAATAAAAAAGAAAGTTTAATAGCGCCTTTACTTAATTGGAAGGTGAAAAATGATTAAAGTATGTGGATAATTTGCGCTGGCTCTAAAAGATCTGGGTCAACCTTACAATATAATATGATTTCAAAGATTGTAGAAGAAAGTGGAAGTGGAATTAGACTCCCTTATTATAAGCCAGAAGATCACAATTTACTGCATGATAAGTATTCAGAAATAAAAGGCATTAAAGTTTTAAAGACTCATGTTATTACAAATGATTTAAAAAAAATTTTAAAATCAGAAAAAGTTATAATTTTCCATTGTTATAGGGATGTTAGAGATGTGATTGTTTCATTTATTAATAAGGGGTGGATTAATAAAAATATTGATGAAATGATCGCTGTTTCTGTAAATTATATTAATGATTACAATGAGATTATGACCTCAAATCATAATATTATCTCAAGAAAATATGAGGATTTTGCATTTAATATTAAGGAAGAGTTGAAATTTATTGCTGAGAGTTTAAAAATAAAAGTCAATATTGAGATAATTAAAAAAATTACCAAGGAGCTCGATAAAACAAATTTAGCCAAAATGCAGAAGACTATCCCATTAAATAATGAAGCCACAGCACTTAATCAAACGTTTGACAAAAATACTTTAATACATACTAATCATATACATGACGGAACTTCAAACCAATTTTTATCCAAACTTAATTTAAAAGAAATTATTGCCATCGAGAGTATTGCATGGTATTGGTTGTTAATTCATAATTATAAACTTTATTGGAAAATGAGTAATTTATTTTTATCATTTAGCCAACATGCAGATGATTATCTTTCATGGCAAATATTAGGAAAAAAAAGCAATGGTGTTATTGTTGAGGTTGGAGCTTTTGACGGCATACATTTAAGTAACAGTTTTAGCTTAGAGCAAAAAGGGTGGAAATCCATTAATATTGAACCTTCACCTTTAGTTTTTAATACCTTGCTTAAAAATAGGCCGAAGGCTAAGAACATAAATTGTGCAATTGTGGGTAACCCTGATGTAAAGTACGTTGATTTTTTTGCTGAAGAAATTGGGGTTTTATCTGGTTGTGATTTTGATGAAGAGGATGTAAGGAGGAGATATAAAAAAAGAGGGATTGTATTTAAGTCTCCAAATAAAATAAATGTCCAAGCCGAAACACTTAATTCTATATTAAGTAAAGAGAACATTAAATATATTGATATAATTTCAATAGATGTTGAAGGTTATGAGTTAGAAGTTCTTAAGGGGTTGGATTTGAAAAAATATAGAGTCGGTTTATTTATTATTGAAGCTAATAATGAAAATCAAAAGGAAGAAATATTAAGTTTTTTTAAAAATCACCCAAATTATTTATATTTAGGGAATAATTATCAAAATTTATTTATTATCGACAAAAGTGTGATTTCAAAAAAAGTATTGCGTAATATTAATTATAAAAAATATGTAGCAGCCAAACAGTACCACACAATAAATCCCGAACACACTATTGATTCAGTACCACTTAACTTTAAGAAATCTGAAGAATGCTTAAAATTTCAGAGATATTTTAAAATAATTTAATTTCATAATTTTAATTAAATGAAAATTTCCGTCATAATGGTGGATGGGGAGTTTAGAGAAAATACCTATGGCGCTGAGTATTTTAGTAACCAGGATTTTCCTGTAGATGATTTTGAAGTTATATGGGTAGAATATTACAATATTGTTCCTGAACATGTTCTTAATCAAAGGAAAGTAAAGGTTGTAAGGCTAGAAAATCTCAAAGCTAGAGAATATCACTCATCATATTGTTTTAATGCCGGTATTAAAGAGGCAAAAGGGGAGTTAATAGTAATTCCGGATGCCGATCAAATAGTGGAACCCGACTTTTTATCAGAACTGTGGAAATTACATGAAAAAAATGAGAATTTAGTTGTGTATCCATATCGTTATGATGAAGAAGAGACAAATAAATTAAATAACGTTACTTTTCAAGAGCTTGAGAGTAAGTGTGTACTGCGCAATCCGCTAAATTATGGTGGCTGTCTTTCTGTGAGAAAAAAGTGGTTACTTAAAATAAATGGATACGAACAACATGATTTTTTTAGTAGCGGATTTCATGCCAACGGATTAGATGTTTACACTCGTTTTAAAAACCTTGGATTGGCAATTATGTGGGCACCACATATTAAAATGTATCATCCTTGGCATCCTTTTACATTGGCAGATGCTTCTCAATATGAAGTTCAAAAAAAAGTAATAAATTGGAGGTTTAAAAAATTACAATATCTTGCTTTTAATGGAATAGATGGTCACAAAAATGCTGACAGTACAGAAATAGAATGTATTGTAAACAGCGAACAAAACAAATCGGGTAGATTTAGTGAAAAGCCATCATTAATTAAAAGGATTGTAGGGAAAATAAAATGACAAATGAACACCTATTTATTATTGGCGCTCAACGATGCGGAACGACCTATTTATATAAGGTGTTAGACTCTCATCCAGAAATATATATGGCTAAACCGTTAAGGCCAGAACCTAAGTTTTTTATTAATGACCTTGAATACTCTAACGGAAAATTATATTATGAAAATAAGTATTTTTCATCAATAGATGATTCTATTAAAGTATTGGGCGAAAAAGGAACTAGTTATATAGAACATCCGGATGCCTCCGATCGAATTAAATCATTTTACCCTAATGCAAAAATTATAGTTTTGTTACGAAATCCTGTTGAACGGGCAATTTCAAACTATTTTTTTTCATATGAAAATGGTCTAGAAACAAGGTCTATAGAAGAGGTCTTTTTGTTAGATAAAAAACCTCCTGATATTCAAGTAAAAACATCAGTTTCCCCTTTTGCCTATATAAAAAGAGGGGAATACCTTAATTATCTACTTCCTTACCATAATGCTTTTAGAAATAATTTAAAAATAATTCTATTTGATGATTTATTTTCATCAACAAATATATATATGAATATCTTTGGCTTTTTAAATGTAGATACTTCACATAAAATTGAAATTACTAATAAGAAAATTAATCAATCGACTTCTGTTCAGAAATATAAAATAAGTGAAGAAGTAAATAATAAATTATATAATTATTTTGAGCAGCATATTATTGAATTAGAAAAGTTTTTAGGAGAAAAAACTAAGTGGAATGATAAAGTTTAATAGACCTTATATAACAGGACAAGAGATTAAGTATATTGAAGATGCTATTAAACGACTCGAGTTGTCAGGAGATGGTTATTATACTAAAGCCTGTTCAAAATTTATTTACAATAGGATAGGAAAGCATAATTTTTTAACAAATAGTGGAACGGATTCTCTAGAAATGGCAGCAATACTAGCTGAAATTTCTCCCGGAGACGAAGTTATTATGCCATCATTTACTTTTGTATCTACCGCTAATGCCTTTATGCTTAGAGGAGCTGTGATAAAATTTGTAGATAGTCAGGTCAATTCCCCAAATATGGATGAAAACCAAATAGAAGGATTAATTACTGACAAAACTAAGGCTATAGTTGTTGTGCATTATGGAGGAATTTCTTGTGATATGGATAAAATAATGGATTTATCAAATAAACACAATATTTATATAATTGAAGATGCAGCGCATTCTATTGATTCATTTTTTAAAAACAAACCACTTGGAACCATAGGCCATTTTGGAGCTTTTTCATTTCATTCTACAAAAAATATTATCTCAGGAGAAGGAGGAATGCTTGTAATTAATGACGAAGAAAAAATAAATAGGGCTGAAATTATAAGAGAAAAGGGAACTAATAGAACTTCCTTTTTTAGAGGTGAAACAGATAAATATGGCTGGGTAGATATAGGAAGCTCCTTTCTTCCATCAGAAATTACAGCAGCATTTTTATTAGCACAACTAGAGTCAATAGATATCGTTCAACAAAAGAGATTAAAGATATGGAATGAATACAACCATAGATTACAATTTTTACTTGATTATGGTTATAAATTGCCATTTATTCCTTCTTATGCAACTAATAATGCCCATTTATTTTACTTAATATGCCCGACTTTAAACGAAAGAACAGGGTTAATAGATTTTTTATTAAAAGAGGGGATCAAAGCGGTATTTCATTATCAATCTCTACATAATTCAAGCTTTTATAAAAAGTTGAACAAATCTTCTTCCACTTTATCACTTATTAATTCTGAGAAGTATAGTGATTTATTGCTACGATTACCATTATTTCCGGACTTAAAGGATGATGAAGTGAAATATATATGTGATAAAATCACTGAATTTATAAATAACAGATAGCATGTTATTAAGTGTTAGATTAATGACGTACAATCATTCGAAAAGTATTATTAAATGCTTAGAGGGAATAGAAAGGCAACAAACTACTTTTCAATTTGAAGTGGTTATTGGGGATGATTTTTCTAGTGATAATAATATAGAATTAATCCAACAATTTATATCCTTATCGAAAAATAGTAAAATAAAATATAATTTACTTCAAAGAAAAAAAGGAGACCTTTACGATACAGCTCGTCAAAAAAAAGGGAGGCTATATAATTTTACTAATATAATCGAAAATAGTAAGGGTAAATATATTGCTTTATTAGATGGAGATGATTGTTGGTTAGATCCTTTCAAGCTTCAAAAACAGGTCGATGTGCTTGAAAAAAACAGCAATGTTTCACTAGTATATACTAATGCCAAAATTAACTCTGATAAAGGGGGAGATTATGAAGGAGAAGCTACTTTTTATAAAAGTGATTATCCTTTAATGCCAATGAAGAAACAGGATTTTTTTTTAAAAAATAATTATGCGTTACTTGTTGTTACGGTTATGTTTAGAAAGTCTGACTTTGATGAGAATGTTAAGAATACGATGTTAGAATTTGCAACAGGTGATTTTGCTTTATACTTTATGCTATCAGGTAAAGGAGATTTTTACTATATAAATGAGTGTTCTTCTTTATATTATGACCATGCTCAGGGAGAATCTAAACGGTTTAGTAAATTAAAGAGAGATAAGCATAATTACAATAAAATGAATTATTTAAAACCATATATCAAACCAAGCAATCTTAAGCTTTTTACACAGTATCAGCATTTATACTTAATTAGATCAATATTTAATATAATGTTTAGAAAGGTTAGGTTAGATGGTTTAAGCGGGTTGAAATATCTTCACATATTTTTTGTGAAACCAAACCACCTGAAGTTAAGATATATATATTACTATATTAAATTAGTTTTTTTAAAATCTACGTTTGTTAAATGACAGAAGTTTGTTTGGTATATGATTTTGACAATGTTGGTCATGATATTCTTTCGCAGACACCAAATCATTCAGGAATTATTAACAATTGCCATTTTTCATTATTCAATCAAAAAAATATTTCTTATTTACCTAAGGAAGCAGATGCTTTAATTGTTCTTAACTCTCCTATTACTGATATTAATATTTCTGTACCTAAAGAACTTACTTTTCTTGTTTCTCAGGAAGCTCCTAACGAAAGATATAAATGGCACACCAATTCTTTTAAATACTTTTCTGAAGTATATACTCAATGGCCAATTAGGAAAAATAATATTATCCCATCACATGGGTTCTTAACTTGGTATATTGAAAAGGGCTATGATGAGTTACAGCAGATAAATATGGATGAAAAGATAAATGGTAACTCATTAGCCTATATTGGTAACAAAGAAGCTATTTTATCAGGCCAGATAAAGCGAAATAAATTCGTAGAGGATTTAAAACATGCTTTTATTGACAATCCTAATATTTCTGTGGACTTATTGGGACGGTCTTATAATGCCCCTATTTCTAATAAGTTTGATGTTTTAAGCAAGTATAAATATGCTTTGGCGATTGAAAATACAATTGTAGACCACTATTGGACAGAAAAAATTTCTGACATTTTTTTAGCCGGCTGTTTACCTTTTTATATAGGCCCCCTGAACATATTTAATTACTTTCCAAAAGAGTCAATCATTACTCTTGATTATGATATTGATAAAGCGATTAGAATTATTGAAAAGGCTATAGAAAACAATGAGTTTGAGAAAAGAAAAGGATATATTGTTGAGGCTAGAAATAAAGTTCTGACTGATTATAATTTATTTTATGCATTCTCTGAAATTATAAATAAAAAGAAAGCTGAACTACCTAACCTAAAAAAAGAGCAACTATATTTTCCTAGAAACTATTGGAATAAAAAGCAATCTTTGTGGCAGCGCATAAAGAATAAAATTACTCATTAATGGAAAACAAGTTTAATCCTGCCGAATATTGGGAAAGTAGATTGTCAAAGACCTACAATTTACTTGGTGTAGGTGATATTACTCTTGGAGAAAAGTATAATGACCTAATTTATAAAGTAAGAATTCATGCTTTTAATAATGTTTTAAAGAAAATAAACCAAAATCTTTCAGATAAGAGAATTTTAGATGTAGGAAGCGGCACGGGCTTTTATGTTAAGCTTTGGGAAAAAGAGTCTCCAATATATTTAATGGGGTCTGATTTAACAAATGTTGCCGTTCAAAATTTAACCAATAATTTTAAAGGTATTAACTTCCGGCAAATTGACATTACAAGTGATAATATTGGTGTTGAATCAAATAGTTTTGATATAGTTTCTGCGTTTGATGTATTATTTCATGTAGTAGATGATATAAAATTTGAAAAAGCCATTTCAAACATTCATAAATTACTAAAGCCCGGAGGAATTTTTATTTATTCAGATAATTTTATTCACGGAAAAACTATTAGGGTTGAACATCAGGTAAGCCGTTCCCTTGATTTTAATAATCAAATAATGGATAAGATTGGATTTAAACAAGAACTTGTTAAACCTATGTTTGTGTTGATGAATGATCCGGTTGACTCAAGAAATAAAGCTCTTAAGTTTTTCTTTCATAGGATGACTAAACTCATAAGAAAATGGAATTGGTTCAGCTCATTTTTGAGTGTTACGCTTTATCCTTTAGAGCTATTATTGATAAAATTGAAAAGGGAAAGCCCGTCTACTGAAATTCGCGTATACGTTAAGAAATAAAACCATGCATGTTCTGATTATTCCATCTGAAGAATACGTTCCCGAACATACTCCCGGAGCAGGAATATTTCAGCACGATCAGGCATTAGCATTAAAATCTAAGGGAATTAAGGTTGGTGCGTTATCAGTATCTAATAGATATTCATTTTTTGTTATTATTAGGTCTTTGTTTGGCTTTTCAATAAAAAATAAATGGCTTCAAGACCTTTCTTTAGGTTTAAAATTAAATGTATTATTTAAAGCCATTTTAGGTAAGTTTCCTTTAATTTCAAAAAGACAAAAAGATGGAATTAATGTAATTGATGCCATTGGCTTCTATTGGGGAGATTCATCTCTAAAGATGAGGCAAATAAATAAATGGGTTTCTACAGCTGAAAAAGCATTCCGATATTATGTTAATGAAAATGGACTTCCGGATATTATACACGCTCATAATGTATTGGCGGCCGGAATATTTGCAAATCATATCAAGAAAAAATATGACCTAAATTATCTTATTACTGAACATAGTTCCGATTTAGAGAATATTGAGTTTAGAGAAGAAGTCCACCATTTAATAAAAAGCGCTTACTCTAATTCAAGTAAAAATTTTGCAGTAAGTAATTCTTTAAAATCTTTTTTAGAACCAAAATACAATTGCTCTGTTGACTTCCTTCCCAATATTTTAAGTGATGATTTTGAAAGTATAGACATACTAGAAAAATCTACCGAACCTGAAGTTAGACTATTACATGTGGCCAACCTTATAGAAATAAAAGACCAACCTACTTTATTAAGAGCTTTTTCAGTTTTGTCAAAGAAGATTCCCAACATTAAGTTAAATATTATTGGAGATGGAAAAATTAAAGACGATTTAGTCAGATTATGCGGTGAACTTAAGGTTCAAAATCAAGTTGATTTTCTAGGATTTAAAACTAGAGACTTTATTAAAAAGGAAATGCTCAACTCCAATTTGTTTGTTTTAAGCAGTAAATATGAAACGTTTGGAGTTGTTTTGATTGAGGCTCTGGCTTGTGGTTTGCCTGTTATTGCATCTAATTGTGGAGGACCTGAATCAATTATAAATGATTCCAATGGAAAATTGTTTGAAGTAGGTAATTATATTCAGTTAGCTGAAAAAATAGAAGAGGCTTTAGCAACAAAATACGATAGGAAGAAAATCCATGCTGATTGTTTAAAACTCTACGGCTCAAAAACATTTGCAAACAAAATGATTAAACTATATTCGGAAATTAAACAATAACCCATGAAAAACCTCATCTTAATATTTTTGTCGCTAACAGTACTTCTTTTTTCATGTAGTACGGATAAAGAGAGCACTAATCAAACCGTAGAAAAAATAATTTATCCTGAAACTAAAAAGGTTGACTCTACTAGAGTTTATCACGGAGTAAAGGTTGAAGACCCATTTGGTTGGTTAGAAGATGATTACTCTGAAGAAACAAAAAAGTGGGTAGAAGCTCAAAATACAGTAACAGAAAATTATTTAAACAAAATTCCATACCGAGATGAGATTAGAAAAAGAATGACTGAGCTTTGGAATTACCCTAAAAAATCGATTCCTAGCAAACAAGGAGATTATTTTATTTATACTAAGAATGACGGAATTCAAAATCAAAGTGTTTATTACATCAGTAAGGATTTAAAGGAAGAAGAAATTTTAATCGACCCTAATTCACTTTCAAAAGACGGAACAACATCTGTAACAGGAGTTTCAATTTCTGATGATTCAAAATATGCCGCATATTCATTTCAACAAGCTGGCTCAGATTGGACTGAGATAAAAGTTTTAGATAGATCAACCAAAAAGGAAATTTCTGACCATATCAAATGGGTTAAATTTTCCGGAGCATCATGGTATAAAGACGGATTCTTTTATAGCGCTTATGACGATCCTGGAAAAAAAGGAGAGTTTTCTAATAAAAATGAATTTCATAAAGTCTTTTATCATAAAATAGGAACTTCTCAAGAGCAAGACGAATTGGTTTATGCAGATAAAGAACATCCGCTTCGTTACCATTTTGCTTGGGTTTCTGAAAATGATAAATATCTTATTTTAAGCTGCTCCGAAGGAACTAGCGGTAATGCATACAAAATAAAAAAGCTTGATCAACCCAATGCCAAGTTTATAGATATTATTACTGATTTTGAAAATGACCATGGAGTTGTTGATGTTGAAAATGATGAGGTATTGCTTACTACAAACTACAATGCTCCTAACTATAGATTGGTGAAATTTAATCTATCTAAACCAGCAAAAGAAAATTGGCAAGATGTTTTACCTAATAAAGATTACGTTTTAGAGCATGCTGAAATTATTAATCAACAGATTGTAGCTCAGTATTTAAAAGATGTAACAAGTTTAGTTGAGTTTTACTCAATGGACGGAGAAAAGCTTGGTGAATTAAAACAACCGGGATTAGGAATTGTGACAGGAATTTCAGGAAAAAAGGATGAAGATTTTATGTATTACGGATTTACTTCATACATCTATCCACATACTATTTTTAAATATAGCAATGGCGGTGAAGATGAAATATATTATAAGCCTGAAATTGACTTCAATCCTGATGATTATGTTTCAGAGCAAGTATTTTACAAAAGCAAAGATGGAACTAAAGTTCCAATGTTTATTACCTACAAAAAAGGAATTAAGATGGACGGAACAAACCCAACTATGCTCTATGGTTATGGTGGCTTTCAAATTTCCATTAAGCCAAGTTATAGTACGGTAAACACAGTTTTTCTTGAAAATGGTGGCATTTATGCAGTTGCCAATATGAGGGGTGGAAATGAATATGGGGAAGAATGGCACAAGGGCGGAATGCTTCACAACAAACAAAATGTGTTTGACGATTTTATTGCAGCAGCTGAATTTTTGGTAGAGAAAAAATATACCTCACATGATAAGTTAGCAATTTATGGTCGCTCTAACGGAGGCTTGTTAATAGGTGCTGTCATGACACAACGCCCTGATATAGCAAAAGTAGCTTTGCCCACAGTTGGTGTATTGGATATGTTGCGTTATCATAAATTTACAGTAGGTTGGGGCTGGGCAGTTGAATATGGTTCTAGCGATGAAAAGGAACATTTTGATAACCTGATAAAATACTCTCCTTTGCACAACGTAAAGGAAGGAGTTAATTATCCGGCTACAATGGTTATTACCGGAGACCATGATGACAGAGTGGTGCCTGCACACTCCTTTAAGTTTGCTGCTACTTTGCAAGACAAATACAAAGGAAATGAACCAATGCTAATTAGAATTGATGTTAATGCAGGTCATGGAAGCGGAAAACCTACTGCAAAAATTATTGATGAGTGGACAGATATGTGGAGTTTTACCATGTGGAATTTAGGAATAAAAGAGATCAATAAATAATTTAACGAATTTTAACAATTAATTAAATATTTGAAATACAGTTAGATATGAGTTAATTTATTTTAGCTTTCAGATAATAGCTGAAAATGATGCAACATTGTTTCATTTGAGCCGTTACATTTGCAAAGTAGTTTTTCTCATAGTCAAAAGCAGTAAAAAGGCCGTTCAGTTTCTGGGCGGTCTTTTTCATTTGTTCTTATTTGTTTATATCTTTTTTTGAATAAAAGTGATTACCTCTTTACATTTGAACTCCTTTAAAAAACGATTATGAAATTCTTTATTGACACAGCAAACCTTGAACAAATTAAAGAAGCGCAAGATTTAGGCGTTCTTGATGGCGTAACAACTAATCCGTCATTGATGGCTAAAGAAGGCATTAAAGGACAGGAAAATATCATCAATCATTATAAAGCAATCTGTGAAATTGTGGATGGTGATGTAAGTGCTGAAGTTATTGCAACAGATTTTGAAGGTATTGTAAAAGAAGGGGAAGCACTTGCCGCATTACACCCACAAATTGTTGTTAAAGTGCCAATGATTAAAGATGGAATAAAAGCCATAAAATATTTTTCTTCAAAAGGAATTAAAACAAATTGTACACTTATTTTTTCTGCAGGACAAGCCTTGTTGGCTGCCAAAGCCGGAGCAACTTATGTTTCTCCTTTCATTGGAAGGTTAGATGATGTTTCAACTGACGGGTTAGAGTTGATAGCTCAAATCAGAATAATATTTGACAATTACGGATACGATACTCAAATACTTGCTGCATCAGTACGCCACACCATGCATATTATTAAATGTGCTGAATTAGGGTCCGATGTCGCCACTTGTCCATTAAGCGCTATTTTAGGATTGTTAAATCATCCGCTTACAGATAATGGCTTACAAAAGTTTTTAGAAGACGCCAAAAAATTTCAGTAGTAAATGCTAGTTCGCCTTTACGAAGAAAACCCAAACGAAAAGCAAGTTCAACAAGTTGTAGATTGTCTTAAAAATGGAGGAGTAGTTATTTTTCCTACAGATACCATTTATGCTATTGGTTGCGATATTTATCAAAGAAAAGCTTTTGAGAAAATAGCACGTATTAAAAACGTAAAACCAGAAAAAGCAAACTTCTCTTTTATATTTAATGACCTCAGTCATTTATCTGAATATTGCAAGCACATCAATAATAGTGTGTTCAAGATTATGCGAAAATCTTTGCCGGGTCCGTTTACTTTTATTTTAGAAGCAGGAAATAAGATTCCTAAAATCATGCAGACAAAAAAGCGTACTATCGGTATCCGGGTTCCTGATAATAATATCACTAAAGTAATTATTGAAAAATTGGGAAATCCTATGATTTCAACCTCTATTCATGATGACGATGAAATAGTGGAATATACTACCGACCCTGAACTAATTTTTGAGAAATATGAATCTCAAATTGATATGATGGTGAACGGTGGACCGGGACAAAATGTAGCCTCAACGATAATTGATTGTACTAACGAAGAACCTGAAATTTTAAGAGAAGGATTAGGAGAAATTGATATTTAACTGATTACCAAGTTTTATTTCTTAAACTAATTCTTTAATTAGAGCCTACTAATCACTAAAAAAGTTACCTTTGCCCGCTTTTTAAAAATTAATATGGAAAAAATCAGAAATATTGCCATCATTGCTCACGTTGACCATGGTAAAACAACACTAGTAGATAAAATGCTAGTGGCAGGAAAATTATTTAAAGACCATGAAACTCCGGGCGATTTGATTATGGATAGCAATGACCTTGAGCGTGAGAGAGGAATTACCATTTTGGCAAAAAACGTTTCTGTACGTTATAAAGATTATAAAATAAATATTATTGATACTCCCGGTCACGCTGACTTTGGTGGTGAGGTAGAAAGAGTATTAAACATGGCAGACGGTGTGGTGTTGTTAGTAGATGCTTTTGAAGGTCCCATGCCACAAACTCGTTTCGTGTCGCAAAAAGCTTTACAGCTAGGTTTAAAACCTATTGTTGTGGTTAACAAAGTAGATAAACCAAACTGTACTCCTGATGAAGCTGCAGAGTCGGTTTTCGAATTAATGATGAGCTTAGACGCCACAGATGACCAATTAGATTTTCCTGTTGTTTACGGTTCGGCTAAAAATGGCTGGATGAGTAAAGACTGGAAACAACCTACCGATAATATTTTTGAATTATTTGAAACTATTATCGACAAAATTCCTGCGCCTAAAGTTGAGCAAGGAACTCCTCAATTAATGATTACCTCACTTGACCATTCAACTTACATCGGAAGATTTGCCATCGGAAGATTACAAAGAGGTGAGCTAAAAGCAAACCAAATGGTTTCGTTAGTAAAAAGAGATGGTAAAATTTCAAAACAGAGAATTAAAGATTTGTTCTTATTTGAAGGTTTTGAAAAGAAAAAAGTAGAGAGTGTGCAAGCAGGTGATATTTGTGCAATAGTAGGTTTTGAAAGTTTTGAAATTGGCGATACAGTTGCCGATTATGAAAATCCTGAAGCACTTCAGTCTATTGCGGTTGAAGAGCCAACTATGAGTATGTTGTTTACGATTAACAACTCACCATTTTTTGGAAAAGAAGGAAAGTTTGTAACCTCACGACACATTAAAGAAAGATTAGAGAAAGAACTGGAGAAAAATCTGGCGCTAAGAGTTGAGCCAACAGATTCTGCTGATAGCTTTGCTGTTTCGGGTAGAGGTGTGTTACACTTGAGTGTATTAATTGAAACCATGAGAAGAGAGGGATATGAATTACAAGTGGGTCAGCCAAGAGTAATTATGAAAGAAATTGATGGCGCTAAATGTGAACCTATTGAGGAATTAACGATTGATTTACCGGAAGAATATTCCGGGAAAGCAGTTGAAACGGTTACCATGCGTAAAGGAGAAATGCTGGATATGTCTCCGAAAGGCGACAGAATGATTTTAAAATTTATTATTCCTTCAAGAGGATTGATTGGCTTGAAAAATTATTTTATGACAGCTACTTCGGGTAAGGCTGTGTTAACACATCGTTTTCTGGAGTATCAAAAATATAAAGGAGAAATACCTGGAAGAATTAACGGAAGTTTAATTGTAATGGAAACAGGAAAAGCAATTCCATACTCACTAAATAACTTACAAGACAGAGGAACGTTCTTTATCGAGCCAAACGAAGAAGTTTATGCAGGACAGGTAATTGGTGAAAACAGTCGACCTGACGACTTAGTAGTAAACGTTACTAAAACAAAAAAGCTAACCAATATGCGTGCTTCGGGTTCTGATGCAAAGGTTTCTGTTGCGCCACCTAGATTATTTACTTTAGAAGAGGCATTAGAGTTTATCCAAGCAGATGAGTACGTTGAGGTAACGCCTAAAAGTATTAGACTTAGAAAAGTTTTGTTAAACGAAACAGATAGAAAGAGAGCAGGGAAGAACTAGGCTTTCCAATTTTCTTATTTTTGTTGGGTGAAGTATATTTTACTTGCAGTTATTTCTCTAATTGTTTTTTCTTGTGAAAAGAAAAGCTACAATGTCCAAAACTTAAAAAATGGAAATATTGAGCTTTTAGGACATGGCGGAATGGGGGTTGGCTTTAAATACCCCATCAATTCTTCTTTATCTGTATCATCTTGTATGGAAATAAATGCCGATGGGACAGAATTAGATATTCAACTTTCCAAAGATTCTGTACTCGTAGCATACCATAACAATTTTTTAAGTGAGGACGCAAGCTGTGAAGGCTTGGTTAATCAGCATGATTGGCAAAATATAAATCACTGTAGGTATAGTTCTATTTATTCAAATAGTTTGCAAGTCATGTCTTTGCGAAAATTGTTTGAAGAAAATAACTCATTTATAGGTAAAACAATTATTCTTGATTGCAAACTCTATTTTTCAAGTCAACCGGTAAAATCATTTTTTATGAGTTTTGCTCGCTCACTTCAACGGCTTTATCAAGATTTTGATGGTGTAAATATTATTGTTGAAACTACAAGTAAAAAATTTGTTGCATCATTGAAAAAAGTAGGCTACTCGGGAGAAATATTATACAACAACCCTGATATTCAAGAAGCTATAAATGTTGCTTTTACTAATTCATTGTATGGCATTTCTTCTGATAATGCAATTATAACTTCAGAGAATATAAAAGAAGCTCACAAAAAAGGCCTGTATGTGTCTTTGTTTGGTGTTACGTCAAAGCGCCAAAATAGAAGTGCAATAAAAAAATCACCGGACTTTATCCAGTCTGATAAGATTGTCTATCTTCTTAAGGAATTTGAAAAGTATAAAACGAATTAGTTTACAGTGCTTTTAGGGTAAAAGCTAAACCAAACAAAAGAAAAAGGAGTAAAATAAGGCACTTTTTTTAGTTGTTGGTTTTTAAGTTCTCCTTCAACACACCATCCTGAAATGTTCCACTCCGAATCGGTTTGTTTGTCATAAAACCGTCCATTCTCTTGGTAAAAATCTAAAGTCTGTTCATTTAGTTTTCTGGAAAATACGGTTACAATACCATTATCTTTTGCTTCTGATAGTTTTTCTTTATCTAAAACGGAAATCATTCCTTTTTGGAAAAAAATAACCCTTACAGAATCATTTTGACTATCGTTTATTACTTCTTCATTTACAACTTTAGAAAGTGGATAAACGTTGGCGTTTTCATTAAAAGAAGTAACTACAATTTTCTCCATTGGGTTTATTCTTAAATCAACGCTATCTGTGATATAAAGTGGTCGAATTTTATTTTCATAATCAGGAAGTGGAGTTTCACCATATTTGTGCTTAAACCCTGTTTTAGGATTTAAAATCAGACCGTTGGGGTAATTGATTTTATATTCTTTGTAAGGAAGAATTAGGTGAGGATATCTTTCTAAGGTTTTACCGTGCATTTCTCCAACTATTGCTTCGCCTGTTAACTGCTGCCACCAGGTTTCGGTGTTTCGGTCAAATAGTACCATATTTCCATTTCTGTACATTCCTGATGAGCCAAATTTTAACATATACTCTTTGTCATTATGGCTATATCTTCTGTTATAAACTAATATGGAGTTGGTTGTAGGGCAAAATGTTACACAAAATGGAATATATTTAATTTCATCATTAATTACTTGATGATAAATCAAAACGCTTAACGGATAAGCTTTTGTTTCTCCTTTAATTTCAACTACTAATACAGGTTCGTTTGGCAAATAAGCTTTATCAGCTTTTGAAAAGTCTAAAAACTCAGGAAAGTCGATAGATATAGTTCTTTCAACATTTCCGACTACCAACAATTCATTGAGCTCAATGCTTTTTTTTGTGGTGTTGGTAACCCAAGCTTGCTCAATACCGTTTGGGTTAAATTGAGCAAAAATACTACCAAAAGTAAAGCAAAATATTAAAATTAATAGCCTCATTATCAGCTCGAAGATAAAAATTAATTTAGTATTCTAGGTATTAATACTTATAACCTTCCCCATTGTCTTCTTCTAATTGAACACCTAAGCCAAGAACAACTCTATTTACAAAATTAAAATAGCTAACCACTAGTGTGGCATCTAAAATAGCCCTGTCATCTAACCCCATTCCTTTTAATTTTTTAATTATAGAGACACTTACGTCATTGCTTGGAAATCTTGTCAATTGCCAAGCCAGGTTGCATAATTCTTTATCTACTTCAGCTAGTTCAACACTTTTAAAATCAAATAAAAAGGCTTCTATTTGCTCATCATTTTTCCAATAAGTATTCATGGCGGCAGCATGATGCCTTTGGCAATATTCACAGTTATTTGCTATAGAAACTACAACGCCAATCATTTCTCTTTGTACTCTTTTTAAAGGCGATTGTCCAAACATTATCATTAAATATAAATCCATGTGAGCTACAATGGTTTCAGGATTTAAGCTTGTAATCTTATGCACTTCCGCAATTTTTCCTCTTTTGGTAACTAAGTCGTTATATATTTCTTGCAATCTGCCTTCAGCTTCTTCGGGTTCTACTATTTTAATAAATGCCATTTCTAAATTTTTCTTAAAGCTAGCAAATCATTTATATATCTATAAACAGAATTGCTTAGGAATTTAAGAGATGCTGTTTTTTGAATCTCGTAGATGCTTCTAAGAAGCTAAAAGTTATACCTTTGGGCTTCTTAAAATTTTGCTAATGTTTAAAAAGTATATTTTCTTTTTTACACTCAGTGTTTTCAGTTTTGCCATGTCTGCCCAAACTACATTTCCAGTAAATGGAGTTCATGACAAAAATCACAACTATACGGCTTTTAAAAACGCAACCATTTTTTTGGATGGAGACAGAAAGATTGAAAACGCCACTATGCTTATCAATGATGGAAAAATTATGCAAATTGGTAATGCTGTGGTTATACCTAAAAATACAGTGGTATATGATTTAACAGGAAAATATATTTATCCTGCTTTTATTGATTTGTATTCTGATTATGGGTTACCTTCTTCCAAGAAATCTAAAAAAGGAAATGAAGAAAATCATCCTACTGTAAAAAAGGAAGAAACTAAAAAGGGAGCGTACGGATGGAATCCTGCCATACATCCAGAATTTAAAGCACAAAACAAATTTGATATTGAAAAGAATGAAGCAGAAGAGTTAAGAAAAATTGGCTTTGGCTCTGTTTTAACTCATTACCAAGATGGAATTGCAAGAGGAACGGCATCGTTTGTTTCATTGGATGATGAATCAAATAATTTATCTATAATAAATGGAAATGCTGCAGCATGGTATTCATTTAAAAAAGGAAAATCTCAAGAGGACTATCCTTCTTCATTAATGGGCTCAATTGCTTTACTTAGGCAAACTTATTATGATGCAAAATGGTATCAATCAAACTTAGCTGATGAATACAATATATCATTAGATGCATTTAACTCAATTCAAACTCTTCCGCAGTTTTTTGACGCCACTGACTATCTTACAGTTTTGCGTGCAGACAAAGTGGGTGATGAGTTTGGAAAGCAGTATTTTTTTAAAGGAAATGGAGATGAATACAAGAGAATTTCAGACATTAAAAACACTAATGGAAAATTTATTATTCCAGTAAATTACCCTAAAGCTTTTGATGTAGAAGACCCTTATGATGCGCTTTTAATTTCTTTAGAAGACATGAAACACTGGGAGCTTGCCCCATCTAATGCCAATGTTTTATATACCAATCAAATTGAGTTTGCATTTACTGCTGATGGATTAGAAAACAAAAAAGATTTCCTAAAGAACATAAAGAAAGCCATTGAAAACGGCTTACCTGCAAATGTTGCCATTAATGCTCTTACAAAATATCCAGCTCAATTTATTAGCGGACAAGATAAAATTGGGACTCTTGATGACGGTAAATTAGCAAACTTTATCATCACATCTGATTCACTTTTTGCCGATGAATGTAAGATTTATGAAAACTGGGTAGTCGGAAAAAGAATGGCCATTGAAGACTATACTTTACCTGATATTGTTGGAAATTACTCGTTAAACATAAATGGAAAAATATTTAAGTTAACCGTCAAAGGAAAGGAGCCTTCTTACAAAGCTTTTGTTAAAACAGAAACCGATTCAACAAAACATAATGTAACTCTAAAACGTGACGGAGATTTAATTTCACTTGCCTTTAATATAAATGATGATTTATATCGATTGAGTGGAAATATAGCCACTAAAAGTGCAATTTGGCATGGTCTTGGGCAGGTTTCTGAAGGTGATTGGGTGAAGTGGAGCACTATTAAAAGTGTAGAGAAGATTGAGGAGAAAGATGAAGAAAAAACGGACTCGGTTAAAAAGTCTATTGGAGTAGTTTGGTATCCTAATATGGCGTATGGATTAGACTCTGTTCCTAATGCTGTGCCAACATTAATCAAAAATATTAGGGTATGGACAAATGAAAAAGAAGGAATTTTAGAAAATGCAGATGTATTGCTTTATAAAGGAAAAATTCATCAAATCGGAAAAGATATTCTTGCGCCTGAAGGAGCCGTTGTAATTAATGGAAAAGGGAAACAACTAACTCCCGGAATTATAGATGAACATTCACATATTGCTATTTCAAGAGGTGTAAATGAGGGCTCACAATCTATTTCTGCTGAGGTTAGTATTGCAGATGTAGTTAATCCCGATGATGTAAATATTTACAGACAATTAGCCGGTGGAGTTACTGCCGCTCAATTGCTTCATGGTTCTGCAAATCCAATTGGCGGACAATCAGCATTGGTAAAATTACGATGGGGAAGGAATGCGGAAGAAATGAAAATAAAAGGTGCTGACGGGTTCATAAAATTTGCTTTAGGTGAAAATGTGAAGCGTTCAAACTGGGGTAGTGGTGATAGGTTCCCTCAAACAAGAATGGGAGTAGAGCAAGTTTACTATGATGCGTTTACCAGAGCTAAAGAATACCAAAAAGAATGGGAAGCTTATAAAAAGCTTACACCAAAACAATTGAAAAAAAATCCTGTTCCTGCTCCTAGAAGAGATCTTGAACTAGATATTTTGGTTGAAATATTAGAAGCTAAAAGATTTATTACTTGCCACTCTTATGTTCAGTCTGAAATAAATATGTTAATGCATGTGGCAGATAGTATGGGGTTCAAAGTAAATACATTTACTCACATTTTAGAAGGTTACAAAGTAGCCGACAAGATGAAAGCACATGGAGTAGCCGGCTCTACTTTTTCTGATTGGTGGGCTTATAAATTTGAAGTAAACGATGCAATACCATACAATGCGGCTTTAATGAATGAAAAAGGAATTGTAGTTGCTATTAATTCTGATGATGCAGAAATGGGAAGGAGGCTTAATCAGGAAGCTGCTAAAGCGGTGAAATATGGCAATGTATCTGAAGAAGATGCCCTGAGGATGGTTACCCTAAATCCTGCAAAAATGTTGCATCTAGATAGTATGATGGGTAGCATTAAAGTAGGAAAAGATGCTGATGTTGTGATTTGGTCGGGTCACCCATTATCTATTTACAGTAAAGTAGAGAAAACATTTATTGATGGCATTTGTTACTATGACGCTGAAAAAATTGAAATCATCAATAAACAAATTCAAGCCGAGCGAATTCGATTGATTAATAAAATGATTGAAGCTAAGAAAAACGGTGAAGCTACTCAATCAGCAAAGCCTAATAAAAAACCTCATTACCACTGTGATGGTTATGAAATTGATGAAGACTACTAAATATTAAAATATGAGAATTGTAACTTCTATACTTCTTTTTTCTTTTGGCTTTTTAAGCCATATTGTTGCTCAGGTTCCAACACCGACTCCAAAGCAAACAAAGAATATTTTGTTAATGAACGGGATAGCACATTTAGGTGATGGTAAGGTAATAGAAAATTCGGCTATTGCATTTGAAAATGGGAAGTTTACCATTGTGGCTGATGCAACTGTTATTCGCATAGATGCATCAAAGTTTGATACGGTAATCAATATTTCCGGAAAGCATGTTTATCCGGGTTTTATTGCTCCTAATTCAAGGTTAGGCTTAGTGGAAATAGATGCTGTAAAAGCCACCAGAGACCAAGATGAAATAGGAGAGATGAACCCCAATATTCGTGCTATCATTGCTTACAATACAGATTCAAAAATAACTCCAACGGTTAGATTTAACGGAATCCTTTTAGCTCAAATAACTCCTCAGGGCGGTGTAATATCCGGTTCTTCTTCTATTGTTCAGTTAGATGCATGGAATTGGGAAGATGCTTTAATAAAAGAAGATGACGGAATTCATTTGAATTGGCCCAAAATGTTTAATCAAACAGGTTGGTGGGCAGAACCGGGTGAGTTTAAAAAGAATGAGAAATATAAAGAGTTTACCCAAAAGATAGATGCTTTTTTTACTGAAGCTTTGGCCTATTCAAAAACAGAGCCTCAAGAAAAAAACCTGAAATATGAAGCAATTAAAAAAGTTTTTTCAGGGCAGAGAACGCTTTATATTCATTCTGATTATGTGAAAGAAATGCAAGAAGCTATCAACTTTGTTAGAAAATTTAATTTAAAAAAGGTAGCTATTGTGGGTGGTTATGATTCATGGATGTTAACTGACCAACTAAAGGAAAATAACATTTCGGTAATGTTGCGAAGAGTTCATGATTTGCCTGTTCGCCCTGAAGATGATGTGAATTTACCTTACAAAATGCCAAAAATTTTAGTAGATGCGGGTGTAATGATTTGCCTTGAAAACAGTGGTGATATGGAAGCAATGGGAACACGAAATCTTCCTTTTTACGCAGGCACAGCTGCAACTTATGGTTTATCAAAAGAAGAAGCTTTAAAGTTAGTAACCCTTAACACAGCAACTATTTTAGGAATTGATAAAAATTACGGTTCAATACAAACCGGAAAATCAGCTACCTTTTTTGTTTCTGACGGTGATGCATTAAATATGACTATGAACAATGTTGTTTTAGCCTATATAGATGGAAGAATGATTGAGTTGACCAATCATCAGCTTCAATTGTACGAAAAGTTCAAATCAAAGTGATTAACAAAAAAATAACACTAAGTATTTGTACGGAATAAAATTTGGAAGTATATTTACACTTTATTAATAATCAATGAAATACTTTTTCTTATATTCCTTTATTTTGATTAGCTACTTTGCTAATTCACAAACACTTGTATTGGAAGGAACTTATCAAGGTAAAAATTTGTATGTTCAAAATCCTTATGCATCTTCGGGTGTAGGATATTCAACGGTTGACGTTAAAATTAATGGAGAGGTTTTTCCGGGAGAAATAAACTCAAGCGCCTTTGAAGTAGATTTTTCTTATTTTGAATTAAAAATGGGAGACCCTGTTGTGGTTTCAATAGACCATAAAGAAACTCAACCTAAACCAAAAGTATTAAATCCTGAAGTATTAAAACCTAGAAGTACATTTGATTTAGTAAAGCAAGACATTGCTAAAGATGGTACTTATACCTTTAGTACAACTAACGAAACAGCAAAGCTACCATTTGTTATTCAGCAATTTAAATGGAACAAATGGGTTACTATTGGTGAAATTGAAGGAAAAGGAACACCTAATGAAAATACCTATGAGTTTAACGTGCCGTTACATCACGGTAGCAATAAAATAAGAGTGGTTCAATTTGATTTTGACGGTACAAGAAAATCAACAAGAGTTCCTGCAGAATCAGCTACTGTGAAAAGTGACTTGGCCGAAGTTAAAATTATAGAAACAGACAAAAAAGTGGTAAAACTTTCAGCTGAATCTATGTACGAAATTTATGATGTTTACGGTAACCTTAATAAAAGGGGGTACGGAAGCGAAATAGATATTTCAAATTTGAAAAAAGGTGTTTACTACATTAATTACGATAACAAAACCGAACAATTTTATAAGAAGTAAATCAATCCAAAATCATTAATGGAACGTTTATTGTGTCAAGTAGTTTACTTGACATTTTTTTTGCCAATAATTATGTAATATTGTAAAAACCCTTTATCATGAAGTCATTACTATTTTTTGTTTCTTTTTTACTTTCAGTATCTCTCTTTTCTTTAGACCATTCGGCTTGGAATACATTATTAAGTAAAAATGTATCTTCTTCCGGTAAGGTAAATTATAAAGCATTTAAAGCAAATAAATCTGAGCTAGACAAGTATTTAAATCATTTAAGCTCTAATGCACCTACTAGCTCTTGGTCTTCAAATGAAAAACTTGCTTATTGGATAAATGCGTACAATGCGTTTACAGTTAAACTTATCATTGATAACTATCCTTTAAAAAGCATTACTGATTTAGATAAGCCTTGGGATAAAAAGTTTATATCTATTGGCGGAAAAGAGTATAGTTTAAATGATATTGAACACAATATTTTAAGAAAGGAGTTTAACGACCCTAGAATTCATTTTGGAATTGTATGTGCTTCATATTCGTGTCCTCAACTTTTAAATAAAGCCTACACAGCTAAAAGCGTAAACGCATTATTAGATATTCAGGCTAAACGATTTATTAACGATAAAACAAGAAATGTAATTTCACCTACCAAAGTTCAACTTTCAGAAATATTTAACTGGTTTAAAGATGATTTTACAAAAAACGGTTCTATTATCGATTATATAAACAAGTATTCTGTAATTAGCGTAAATGCAGATGCAGACATCTCTTATCTAAAATACAGCTGGGCACTTAATGAATAAATTCTTTTCAATATCATTAGTTATGCGAGTTTCATTTTTGCTTTTTATGTTCCAATCTCTTTTTGGGTTTGGACAAAACAAGGACTATGATAAAATGCTGAAAAAGCTTTACAAACACTCTGTTCCAACAATTCAACCAAAACAACTAAACTCCGAGTATCCAAAAAATAAAAAGATACTTGTTATTGATGCTAGAGAATATGAAGAATATAAAGTGTCTCATTTAGAAAAGGCAGTATATGTGGGGTATGATAATTTAAACTTAAAACCCATAGAAAAGGTAGATAGAGATGTTAAAGTGGTGGTGTATTGTTCCGTAGGCTACAGAAGTGAAAGAGTGGGAGAGAAGCTAAAAGAAATGGGCTTTACTGATGTTTACAACCTTTATGGTGGTATTTTTGAATGGGTAAACGAAGGTTATAAAGTAGTAGATTCAAACGGAAATGAAGTAAAGCAGGTACATGCTTACAATAAAAACTGGGGTAAGTGGGTAAGCAATGAAAACTATGAAAAAGTCTATAAGTAAAGCGCTTATCATATTTATTAAAAACCCTGAAAAAGGAAAAGTAAAAACCCGACTTGCAAAAACAGAGGGTGAAGATTTTGCTTTGAGAACTTATCTGGCACTTCAACAAAAAACAAAAGAAGTTGCTTTAAAAACAAACGCAGAAGCCTTTCTTTTTTATTCCAATGAGATTAATACAACTGACGACTGGGATAACCTTCGGTTTAAAAAGCTACTACAACAAGGTCAAACGTTGGGAAGTAAAATGAAAACAGCATTTGAAGAAGTGCTAAAGATTTCTGATAAAGCAGTAATTATAGGTAGCGATTGCTATGATATTTCTGAGGAGATTATTGAAACTGCTTTTTCTAAATTGGAAGAATACGATGTGGTTTTTGGACCAGCCAATGATGGTGGTTATTACCTTTTAGGAATGAGTAAACTACACCCTGAATTGTTTGAGGACATTGAATGGAGTACCGAAAAGGTCCTAAAAGATTCAATAAAAAACCTGAAAGAAAAAAGCTATTTTTTATTGCAAGAATTAATAGATATTGATACTATTGACGACTTAAAGCAAACTCAACTTTACGATATTTTAAAACAGCAAAATGACTAAAGAACAAATTTTTGAAACCGTTGACTTTATCAAAAGTAAAGGAGTAACTTCTCCACAAGTGGGCATTATTTTAGGAACGGGATTAGGAGGTTTAACGAAAGAAATTGTTTCCGAAATAGAAATAGAATATCATGAAATACCCAACTTCCCTATTGCAACAGTAGAGTTTCATAAAAGCAGATTGATTTACGGTAAGTTAAATGGCGTTCAGGTAATTGCTTTTCAGGGAAGATTTCATTTTTATGAAGGTTATGACATGCACCAAATTACTTTGCCTGTTAAAGTGATGAAATTATTGGGAGTGAAAAATTTGTTGGTTTCTAATGCTGCCGGAACCATGAATCCCGATTTTAAAAAAGGTGAATTAATGCTATTGTCCGACCACATTAATTTACTTCCCGAACATCCGTTGAGAGGAAAAAATAATGATGATTTTGGACCTAGATTCCCTGACATGAGTGAACCTTACAGCAAAAAAATAAATAGTGAAATAGAATCTATCGCGAAAGAAAAAGCTATAACTGTTTACAAAGGTGTGTATGCAGTAGCTATGGGGCCATGTTTGGAAACCAGAGCAGAATACCGTTATTTAAGAACTATAGGAGCAGACGCTGTAGGCATGAGTACCGTTCCTGAGATTATTGTGGCTAACCACATGGGGTTACCTTGTTGCGCTGTTTCAGTACTGACTGATGAATGCGACCCTGAAAACCTTCAAGCTGTGGATATAGCCGATATTATTGAAACGGCAGGTAAAGCAGAAGTTAAATTAACGGCTTTATTTTCTGAGTTGGTTACTAGAATTTAATTGTTTGCTTTTTTCTTCAAAAGCATCACCCCAAAAACAATCCAAGTAGTAATTAAAATAAGTCCTCCGATAGGAGTAATTGGTCCAACTATACTATTTATATTTTGTAATCCATAAACTGTTGAAGTACTTAAAAAGTAAATTGAGCCACTAAAGAAAATCAGTCCTGTTACAAAAAGCCTGAATAAAATAGTAAGTTGTTTTTTTGTAAGTACTTTTCCGAAAAAGGAAAGTATAAGTAATCCCAATCCGTGATAAATATGATAATCAACTGCTGTTTCAAAACTATTTAATTGTTCTGCAGAGATTAATTTCTCTAAAGCGTGAGCTGCCATTGCGCCTAAAATAATACCTAAGGCTAAGATGAAACAAGCGTATGCAGCAATTTTGGTATTCAAACTATACGAACTTTTCGCCTTTGTCAATCTTTACATCTTGAACAAATTGTTTGATTTTTTGCTCGTCCGATTTTTTGCAAATCAATAAAGTATTATTGGCTTCAACTACTATATAATCATCTAAACCCTGAATGACAACTAATTTATCTTTAGGAACATTTATCATACAATTAGTGGTATCGTAAAGCATAACATGCTTGCCCACTTTTGCATTTTCATTATTATCATGTTTAAGATGTGTATAAACTGACCCCCAAGTTCCTAAATCACTCCAGCCAATATCAACGTTCATTACAAAAACATTTTCTGCTTTTTCCATTATGCCGTAGTCAATAGAAATATCTTTACAGGTAGAGTAGGCTTTTTCAATAAAATCAGCTTCTTTATCAGTATTATAAAATTCTTCACCTTCGGCAAAAATAGCAGTGGTATTGGGTAAATGGTTTTCAAAAGCTTTAGATATGCTATTAATATTCCAAATAAACATACCTGAGTTCCAGCTAAATTCTCCACTTTCAATGAACTTAACAGCTAAGTCATGGTCGGGTTTTTCGGTAAAGGTTTTTACTTTTTTTAATTCATCATCATTGTTAATGAACTGAATATATCCATAACCGGTATCAGGTCGGGTAGGAGTAATTCCCATGGTAATTAAAGCATCATTTTTACTTGCAAAGTCAAAACATTTTTGAACGGCATCGGAAAATACATCTTCTTTAATAATGAGATGGTCGGCAGGCGCAACTAAAATATTCGCATTGGGATTTAGCTTTTTTATTTTATGATTGGCATAGGCAATACAAGGTGCGGTATTTCTTCTGCTAGGTTCGCAAATTACTTGCTGTTCGGTAATGTCGGCAAGCTGTTCAAGTGTAAGTTCTTTATAAAGCGTATTGGTAACAATGTAAACATTTTCTTTAGGAACAATTCGGGTAACTCGTTCAAACGTTTGTTGGATAAGCGTTTTTCCCGTGCCTAAAAAGTCAAGAAATTGTTTGGGTTTGTCGGTACGACTCATAGGCCAAAAACGACTTCCGATGCCTCCGGCCATTATTACACAATAATTATTGCTATTCATACTGCGAATGTATGAAACAGAAGCGGGTTTTTAGCTATAATAGCCAATTAAAACATTAAAATTAATGCTATGCTAACGGTAAGATAAGATTAAGAAAGCTTTTCTAAAGCAGCTTTAATTCTGGCAAGAATTCCTTCAATATCTTCAGTTTTAAGCGTACCCACCGAAACTCTATACCATTCACTCTTTCTGGAGTCACCAAAAGCGTAGAAAGGCACAATACCCACCTTTGCTTCATTGATAAGATAGATAGCTGCTTGCTCGGCATCTTCCAACACTTCTCCTTCTTCTGTTTTTTTACCGTTGATTGAAATCTTAACGGTTAAGTACATGGCCGCTTGCGGCTCGATAGAATCTACCGGAAGACCTTCTTCTTTTAATGCCTGAATACCTTTGTGTAAGGTATCTAATCTTTCGTAAATGGCAGATTTAAAACTGTATAAATAATCTGAAATGGCATCATCTTCATTTAGGAATTGAGCGCATGCAACTTGCTCGGCTTTAGGAGCCCATGCACCAATGTGTCCTAAAATGGCTTTCATTTTATTCATGATTTTTTCAGGACCAAATGCCCAACCCACTCTTACACCTGTAGCTGCAAAAACTTTAGAAATACCATCAATATAAATAGTGTAGTTTTTCATTTCAGGGCATAAGTTCACAGGGTCGAAATGCTGTGTTAAGTTATGTGTTAATCCCCAATAAATATGGTCGTACATTAAGTAAACAGGTTTTCTTAAATCACCTCTACGTTTGTTTTCTTCTAAAATCAGGTAACATATTTTTTGTAATTCATCAGAAGAAAAAACAGTACCTGTAGGATTTAGTGGAGAACATAACGAAACTAAATGAGCTTCGCCTAAATGTTTTTTAATGTCCTCAGCGGTTGGCATAAAATTGTTTTCTGCTTTGGTAGAAATTTCAATTTTTTGAGCATCACTTAAGTAAGTGTAATGATTGTTGTTCCATGACGGAATAGGATAAATTACTTTTTCTCCTTGATTTAAAATGGTTTGATACGTAGCATAAATTAACGGACGCGCACCACCGGCTATTAAAATTTGGTCTTCGCTATACTCTAAACTTAATCTGGTAATTAAATATCTTGATACGGCTTTTCTTAAATCTAAAATACCGTTTGCGGTAGGATAATTGGTTTGATTGTTTTGATAAGCCTCAATGATTTTTTCTTTCAGTAATGTTGGTATCGGAAAAATCTCAGGATTAAAATCACCAATGGTTAGGTTATCAATTTTTTCGCCTAAGCGAATTTTTTCATTGATTTCATTTCCAAGTTTAATGATTTCCGAACCTACTAAATTCTGCGCTTTATCAGCAATTTTTTGGTTTACGTAAGGTGGAACTATGGCAACATCTATCATTTTAAATTTGGGTTTTGGTAAAAATTGAATTGCGAATTTATTAATACCAATTCCGATAGACTAATTTTTCAATTTTTACTTTTCAACATGTTTTACAATTTTTATTAGTAGAAAGTAAAAAGTGGAAAGAATAAAAAGTGATTATGATTTTAGCGGAGCGAAATGTGCGGAAGCTACGTTTGATTTTTCGTCTTGAATAATTGCAGCAGATTTTTTTCTTTTTTTACCCCAGGTAGGGCAATCGCCACATTTATTTTTTTTACGCAAAAAACATCCGCTTAAAAGAATGCTTGTAGATAGTAATAGTATAAGGGTTCTTATTTTCATTGAGGATTTAAAGTTACGCTAAATATCTTATTTTTACACGAAATTAAACCAAAAAAATTGTGTTTTACCATATAGGAAGATACTTTATGTTGATGATTCGGGTGTTTAGCAAGCCCGATAAAATTCGTATTTTCTTCAAACAATTAATTGATGAAATATACGGTTTAGGTTTAGGCTCTTTAGGTATTATTTCCATTATTTCGGTGTTTATGGGAGCGGTAATTGTAATACAAACCGCATCAAATATTGACAGTCCGTTATTGCCATTATATACGGTTGGTTTTACGGCAAGGCAATCTATTATTTTAGAATTTTCTCCTACCATTATTGCTTTAATATTGGCAGGTAAAATTGGTTCTAACATTGCTTCGGAAATTGGAACCATGCGAGTATCTGAACAAATAGATGCGCTAGAAATTATGGGTGTGAACTCTGCTAATTATTTAGTGCTTCCAAAAATTATTGCCTCAATGTTTATCAATCCTTTCTTGGTAATATATTCTATGTTTTTAGGATTGTTTGGCGGATGGTTGGTGGGCGTTTCTACGGGTTTGTGTACTTCTTATGAATACATCTACGGTATTCGTTATGACTTTGAAATGTTTTCGGTAACCTACGCCTTGGTAAAAACCGTATTCTTTGCTTTTGTCATTACTTCCATACCTGCTTATCATGGTTATTATACCAAAGGTGGAGCGCTGGAAGTTGGGCGCTCAAGCACCAAAGGAGTAGTGTATAGCAGCATTGCCGTACTACTTACCAATTATGTGTTGACTCAAATATTGTTGATTTGATAGAGGTAAAAAACATATACAAGTCTTTTGGAGATAAAGAAGTGTTAAAAGATGTTTCTTTTGTATTTGAAAGAGGGAAAACCAATTTAATTATTGGTGCCAGTGGCTCAGGAAAATCGGTGCTTACCAAATGTATTGTGGGACTGCATGAGGTGGATAGCGGTGAGGTATTGTTTGACGGCAGAGATTTTTCAAAAATGAATTTGAAAAAACGAAAAGAGATACGAAAAGAAATAGGGATGTTGTTTCAAGGGAGTGCCTTGTTTGACTCTTTAACCGTTGAAGAAAACGTAAAGTTTCCGTTAAAAATGCATGCTTCTATGACCGAAAAGGAAATGCAGGAGCGGGTAAACTTTTGTTTGGAAAGAGTAAACTTACCCGGAGTAAACCATTTATATCCGGCAGAAATAAGTGGTGGTATGCAAAAAAGGGTGGGTATAGCACGTGCCATTGCCATGAATCCAAAATATTTGTTTTGTGATGAACCCAACTCCGGCCTAGACCCTCAAACCTCTATTGTAATAGATAATTTAATTGAAGAAATTACTAAAGAATTTGATATTACTACCGTAGTGGTAACACACGATATGAACTCTGTAATAGAAATAGGCAGCAATATTATGTTTATTTACCAGGGCAGAAAAGCCTGGGAAGGAGATAAAGTAACCATTACCCAAAGCAATATTCAAGAACTAAACGACTTTGTGTTTGCCTCTCATATTATGAAGAAGTTGAGAGGGTAGTTTAATTGCTTATACATGAAAGTAATTTCGGTTATATCTTTGTTGCTTATTCTTACTTCATGTTTAGTTGACTCCAAAAAGAAACAAGCAGAAGAAGTAATAGATAAGATATATACCTTTAAAGAGTTAAATAGCAGATACCCAACAAGCCTTAATGAAATTGGGATAAAAGAAACAGAGGAAGGTCCTATTTATTATGAATTAAAAGACTCTACTTCTTTTGTAATATGGTATGGTAAAGGTATAGGAGAATCTGCTGTTTACAGTTCTAATACAAAAGAATGGGAAAAATGATTAAATCACTTTATATGCGCATATTAGTGTTTATGCTTCTAACTCTATTTTTTATTCCATCTTTTTCACAAAAAGAAAGTGTGGATGTAGTTAGGCTTAAAATATGTCATACCCCTTTATCTTCTAAATTTAGGGTAGAGCCCCATCTTGCAGATTTTAAAAAGAAAAAGGATGACTTTTGTGATGAAGCATTTTTTCAATTAACCACAACTCGTATTCCTAGAGAAATAGATGCCAAAAAGAAGTTATTATACTACTTAAAAGATGAGTTCTTAATAAGTTATTCTGATGTAAATCCTATAATTAGAGGGAAAGTAGTAATTAGTTTTAATGACAAAAGTAAATCTACTTTATATATAATTCCTGAAGGTTATTTTATATATAATTCAAAATTTTATAAAAACGATGAGCTTTTAGCTATTTTACTACAATATTTTAGCAATGACATCATATATTAAACTTATTATATTACTATTATTAGTGTTTTCCTCATTTATTGTTAGTAGTCAAAATATTTGTTCTATATATAATTTGCTTTTAGATTCAGCTGTGTCAAAATCATCAAATTTATATGTCGAGCTTGAAGATACTTCGTATACTCAAATAATCTCTTTAAATAATTTTAAAGAAATTATAAAAAGCAATGTCATAGTTGATTCAAGTGTTTATAATCTAAATGAAAGCCAAGCTTACGCTATTTACCAACCTTTTTTGAAAGAAAGCAAGAAGACCAATAACTTTTTAACTATTATAAACTGTAGAAGCAGCTTACTGCTGAATGAAGGCTCCATTAGTAGTAATTATAAAAATTATAAAATAGAGGAGAATAATGTTGTTAATCGGTCATATGCTCTTTTGTTAAAATTCAGTAATGTTAGCCACATTAATAAGAAGTACTATGCACTAGTACGCCTTTACTGGGAGCAAGATTATCCTAGAAGCTACGTATATAAAGTGCAAGCTAAGTTGAAGAAAGGAAAGCTAATTGTTTTGAACTCTTCTTTTTCAAAGGATTAACTATTATGAAACTTCCACTATTTCTATGCATATCGTTATTAAATATTTACGCATTCTCTCAAAAAGATGATAAACAAAACCTACTTAAGCAAGTAATAACTAACACTTCATTTGATAAGGAGTTCTTTTATTGTAAGTACCCTAATGAAGAATGTATGCTGCTAGATACTCTTCCTTTTTTTGAAACACAAGAACTAACAACTTGCAGGACACTAAAGGTTGTAAGAAAAGTAGATGCTGTTCAAAGTAAAAATACGATAGTACTGTATAAAGCAGAAAAAACAGGAAAAATCTACACTCTTTACTTTCTTTCTAATTATAGCGGAGCTGCTATAGAGCTATGTTTTAAAAAGAGAAAAAAAGTGTTTCAATTTGTTTCTTCAAAAGTGGGCAGTTTTTAATTATTCCCACTTATACCTTGATAAAGCCAGAGGTAGTTTAGCTTTTCTTTTATATTCTTTGTCAGACTCAAACCACTTTAAGTAATAATTGAATATTTTCTTAACATGTTTAGCTTCTTTTTTGGTCAATTCCTCTGTACCATCAATGATATGTTTGTTTCCAAAGTATTTATAACTAATCCTTTTAACGGCATTATCAACATTGCTGTTTCTAACAATCATGTTCTCTGTATAGAATAATACGGCAAAGTATTTTTTGTAAATTTTGTAGCCTTCTATTTTAGTTCCGGAAGAATAAATAGCGCTATTTGTAGTATCGGTATATTGTATAAACCTTTTATCGGGCATATAAAAAGCATTTATGTAATCAGAAATTTCATTGTTATAGCCTATTTCAGAAAAGTATGATAGAATGGTTTTCATGAATTGAGTGGTATCTTTTATCTCAATAGAATCCTTTTTCAAACATAAATAATCATGAAAACTTAAGATGGTTCTCATATTATCATAAGAAAACCTCTGCTGAGCAATAGTGTTTAAAGAGGAGAGTAAGACTATTATAGTTATAATTCTTTTCATCTATTAAGCAGATAGACTATTGCTTTTGTAATAATAAATATTTTATTCATTTTTTAAATTCTAGTTAAAAACTCAATCCCAATACTTTTCCCTCACAATTGTTAACACAGGAATAGTTTTAGGGTCTTTTAATGAATTGTCAAACTCCTTAACAAACTTTTGATAGTTTTTATAAGAAATAATGACAGCTTCAAATTCAAATCTATATTCATCTATATTTTGTTTCGGTGAATTTAAAACCTCAGTCATATAAAGACTAGCAATAGTGTCACCTGTATGGGTTGCTGCAAGGGAAAATTTATTTTTCTCGAAAAGTGTTACCGTCATATTAGCAATGGTATATTTATTACTAACATCTTTATCATTTTTTAATATTTTAAATGAGTAGTTGCCATCTTCTGATACAACAGAAATTTCAAAACCTTTATAACCCTCTTGCGAATAACAAGCTGTAATGCAAGAAAAAAATAAGAATATTATAATTAGTGTTCTTTTCATGGTTCAAGTTATATAAAGATAATGCTTTTCATTTAGTTTCTCACAAGCGGACGCTTGTTAAAGCGATAGTATTCCTAGCTTATTTAAAGCGAATTGAATTAATAATTTTTTCTGATTCAATCTCATGCTTTTTAAAGTCAATTACAACATTTTTTTGACCTACTATATATTCCACCTCAATCTTCTTATCGTTAAAATAAAAGCACTTATAATGTAAGAACCAATTGCTAGTTCGGGTTTTATAATTAATTGTTGCTAGGTTTTTGTAAAAGGATATAGATTGTGATAATGCTTTACTATTAGTGTATTCAGATAAAATTTTTTCTTTGAAAACCCTTAACTCTTTTTTTAAATAAATGGTATCATCAGGAATTATTTTTTTATCAAATATTTCAATTTTAATGTCAATATAATTATTTAAAGAATCAATGTTTTTATATACTCTAAACCCTTCTGGATTCAATGTTCCAATAAGTAGCGAATCTTTTGACATAAAACTGGTGTAAAGAAGAGTAGAGTCATGGCTTATAAATTCATCTCGATAGCTAAACATTTTTGGTAAATCTATTATTAAACTCTGAAAATTTGCAGCGTAAAATGTACTATCAGTTATTGCTTGAAAAGTATAATTTTCTCTATCAGTTTTTTTGTTTTTATCTGTTGAATTAGTGCAACTAATTATCATAATTACTATTATCAGATGTATGCACTTCATAAACTATTTATTATTTCAAAAGTATTAGCTATTATGATTATACAATTAACGCCTATTTTAATTGGCTAGTATATCTCTAAAAAACAAAAATGTGAATATTGCTGAGATTGCAATCATTATTAGAAGTTTAATTAAAAGTACTGTTTTAAAACGTTCTTCTTTGAGTTTTAATATTTTAAGTAGCACTAAATCAATAATAAGAAATATTATGCCTACTAGCATTACTATGAGCATTCTAGAAAAAAACAACGGCCAATAATTGTGCTCAATTTCGTCAATCCAATGTAATTTAGTTCCAATAGAGAGTTTAGATGTTAAATACATTAAAATAACACCAAGGCATAAGCTAATTGCTCTAATAGCTGTTTTTATAGTATGAGTATTGGCCAATATATTGGTTTAAATTCTTTACAATAATTATAAATAATATCTGTTTCTTTTGATTGAACCCATCCACATTGTGGAGATTGAAATCCTTGTAAATTCTTTTCTAAAACAATACCAGACTTATATTTTAATACACCTTCATTAAATAAATACATATGGCTTTGAATGGTTGCCATATCACTTCCGGTACAATCAAATATCCAGTCCTTTTTCATGTTATTTAAAAGAGAAGTGTCTTGGGTTTTATATGCTTTTAAAGACAATAATCTATTTGCAGAATTATTATCTTCATTATTAAAGATAATATAAGCCGCCCAATCTCCTTCACTAAAATTAAAATCAGATAATAATTTTACATTTTCACCTTTTTCAACACTAAAAGAGGACTCAGCTTTTGAGGTTTCAATAACTAAAGGGAAGCCAATGGTGTAATGAAGAAATACACTCACTACAATGAGAAAAAAAACAATAGAAAGCAACAACCATTTTTTTGATTTCATAAGTCTTTTTAACTAATATTCTTTAGTAGATATTAATTTATCCACATTCCATTCTTCTTCCTTTATTAGCCTTCCTTCTTCTGAGTAATATTTCCATAAACCATTTCTTTTTCCATGAGAATTATAACAACCTTTTATTTGTATATTTCCGTTTGAATAATAATATCTCCACTTTCTTTTTTTATTTGGAATTTTAAGAGGATACAAGTACCCATCATTATAATTCAATTCAAAATGCAAATATGTCATTTTGTCTAAGGAGTCAATTTTATTGAAATAGTACTCTACTTGTTCATGCCCAGGACTATAAAAGCCAACAGATTGTAATTGCCCGTTAGGAAAGTAGTACTTCCATTTTCCTGCCAGTTCATCTTTATAGTACTTGCCCTTTTTAAATATTCTCCCATCATTATAAAAAGAACTGTATTTACCATGTTTAAAATCCTGTTTGAAAGAACCTTTAATTTCAATAGCTCCATCCTTATAATAATCAAAGAAAATACCGTCTTTTTTTCCGTTCACATAGTTTGTAATACTTTTAATTGACCCTTCAAGAAAATAAGTAATGTATTCCCCATTAATTTTCTTATTGTCATTGGTGATATAGCCTCCATATTTCTGTGTTAAAACTGTATCATCGTTTTTATACTGATATACCCTTGAATTAAATAAACTATCATTATAGTATTTTGTAATACTTCTAATATTATGATTAGAATATTTTTTTATCCATACTCCAACTTTTTTTCCTTTATCAAATTGACCATATTCATAATTTCCATTTCTATAAAAGCTAGTGTCAATTTTTTGAGAAAAAATGTGGAAACAAATTGAACCAAAAATTAAAATACAAATAAGCTTATAATACATTTAATCAACGGTTAAATTCTCAATAGGACTTCCTGTAACTTCAACATCAAAAGACTGATTCGCTATCAAGACCAATCTCTTTAAAGGGTTTTTGCGCATTTACCCATACAGTAAAGCAAAAAGTAACTAACGTAAGTGTAAGTTTTGTTTTCATTTATTATTACTGAAGCAGATAAGATGAAATGTTGCCAACATTACCCGGAATTTTTCCTAGTTAATTTAATCAAATACCTTATTCCTATAACAACTAAAATTAATGTCAGTATAAATAACATAATCTGTATCACCCAAGATAAAAAGTAACCTAAAGGGAATAAATTTTTTAAATCTAAAAAACGAATAAAAAAGTTAATCAAGAGCAGAAATCCAATAATCCCAATATAAAAAAAGAATAATTTTAACTTATTTTTCATTGCCCTTCAGCTTTAACTGGCACTAAAATAGCATCTTTTACCACTTGTTTGTACTGTTTTTTAACTTCTTTCTTCATCTATTCTAGACAGATTAATAACTTTTACAACCGCATTTTTTTAATTCAGATAGAATAAAGTTATATACTTCATAAAAATTCTTTTTATCCTTTCTTGTAAGCCCAGATTCAAAGTGCATAACATCTCCCTTTTTAGATGCAAAGTCAATAAAAGTAATCATGGATTTTTTACTATTGTCTTCTCCCAAAACCCCTGTTAACTCATAACCAATTACAAAAGTGTCTTTTTCACTCACATAAAAGCTAACTTTACCTAGGTCATTATCTTTATAGTAATTATTATCATTTTTAATAAACTTATCTTGCTCATATATTTTATCATAACAGTTTTGGAGCTTATCTACACCGCAATCAAATGGTGTCATTTCAATATTGCCAATTACGCCCCCACAAGATGTTATAATGATACTAATGGCCACTATAAAAAATAATTTTTTCATATTCTACTTATTTTCTCGTGTCGAACTAACTATAAGAAAAAACACAAACGTTATTATATATACTACTAAAGACCAAAAAAATATATTTAACAGTAAATAAATCATCGATTTATTAGCTATAAGGCTAGCCCAGTCTATTGGGAAGGTTAAAAAAAACATTAAACACGTTTTAAATAAATTTTCTCCTCCCCAGGATACTAAGAAAATACTTCCAAAAATTAAGCATATAGAATATATTATAGCAAAGATAAGTGTAACAATTATTAAGTGTTTTTTATAAGCCTTTCTTACTTCCATACCCTTTATCTTTTAATACTGAAATCATTTCCTTTTTTATGGCTTCTAGTTTCTTTCTGTCAGTTACATAGTACTTGTTTATATAGCTACTTAAACCAAAAACCTTTTCTTTTCTTACATCTATTCCGGTAATAGCTTTTAAGTCAGCCGTAATAATATCGTACATAAAAAAGTCAACCACCTCAATAGAATCTAAATAACTTACTCTATTTATAGGCGATGACTCAATGTATTTATTTAAAAATATATGATTTGCTTTTTCCTGGCTTTCTTGCCCCATCAAAAAGGATGACGATATAAGCAGTAATAAAGTGAAAATTAGTTGTTTCATGCTTCAAGTTATATAAAGATAATGCTTTTCATTTAGTTTCTCACAAGCGGACGCTTGCGAGAGAAGGGGGGGAGATAATCAGTAATAAAGTGAAAATTAGTTGTTTCATATTTTTTAAAACTTTTGTTGCTTAAGCTTGTTAAATTGTTCCGTAAGGATTTTAATATCTAGTAAATCTCTATTCTCTTCTGATAAATAAGGAGCAATTTTTCCAATTATTTTTGTGGTTTCTGGATAATTCCAACTAAGATTATCATAATGTGCCATTCCTCCAGACAGTAGATTAGAAAGAAGTAGCATGATATTTTCTTCGTCATCGATGATATTAAAAAACATTGGTTTGAGTTTATCTTTTTCGCCATGTCGTTTTACATATTCATCAATTAAATACAAAATATTGTAAGCAAATTGTATATATGCTCTATATTTAGTGAAATGTTTGTATTCAACTATTTTTTTTGAAAAAGTCTCTGCTATCTGAGATGCAAACGCTTCATTTAACTCTACTTTAGTTGATCTTGGTTGATTTTTTATTATAGAATTTATATCATTCTCAAAAAGAATTCTATAATCATTAACAAGAGTTTTCATCATTTCATCTATATTATTACGAAATTTAAACTCATTAAAATAATTAATATTTGTTAGAATTAATTGTTTGTCGTTTTGTTCCAGTAGTATTTTATTCTGTTTATCTAATGCTTCACTTGACTTAGTTTGTGCCTCTACTGATTTTCTCATTTCCTCTATTTGTAGTCGATACTCTTTAATTTGATAAATAAGTGCGGAGAAATATAAAATCACACCAGCTAAGGTGAAAAAGGAACTTGTAAATTCAGAACTATCTACTTTCCACCAATTATATATATTATTTAGGTAGAAAGTAATACCTACTATTATAAATAATAAAGCTAGTAAGGATAATAAGATAATGGTAATATTATTTAGTAAGTTCTTGAAAATTAATTTTACTTGTTTCATTGTAATTGTTTCTCCAAAAATATCGCTTATGGGAGTATTAAGCAATAGCTGTGTTATTTTGGTACTCCCTACGAATTTACTGTACCCACCTAAATTTTAACAAAAATTTACACTTTTTACTTACAATAAAGCCCTGTTCATGGGCGTTTTAAGAGTAATTGTTCTTTGAAATAGATAAAAAATGCCTAAAGTTTCCGGGCATAGTGTGGAAACAGATGTATAACTTAAAGCATAATAGATATGAGTTACTCTAATATCAGTGCTGTTTTGAGCCAGGCGAATAAACAGTTCATTAAAGCAAGAGTATCAGATATCCTATCTAAGCTTCCGTTTGTGGTGAACCTCACCATTGATGAAAGGCGCAGCCTTTCAAAACTGGGCACTCGCAGATTTGCTTTTGTGCAAAAGGTACTCCAGCATACGAAGGATAATCCTGCTGTATTTCCTAGCTACTTTAATGTAGCGGAATTCGAAAAGGATTTTAACCTGTACGTAGATTTGCTGGAAATAAGTGCCGTACTAAAGCAACTGCTTGAAAAAGTAGAGGACACCAGAATAGCGGTAGGTAGTGAGGCTTTTGCCTCTGCCTTACAGTCGAAAGAGCTGTTTGAGTCTGCCAACCGTAACGAAGCAGGATTGGATGCTATTGTGGCAGAGATTGCCGACTTCTTTAGTAGAAGCACTAGTGATGACGGCACGGGTGAAGAGCCTCAAACTCCTAACCCAAGCTCATGATAGCATTAGATACTGATATCTCGGTATTAGCCTCCTTGTAGTTGTTCCGAAGCAACAATATAAAACAAGGGGGCTTTTTGTTTTTATACCCTTTTTTTACTCCTTTTATAGCAAAATCAAGCATTTTCTGCCATTTTGACATAATTTAAGCCCCTCTGTCATGTATTTTGCATGAACGTTCATGCTTTTTACATGAAGCTTGATGCTTTTTGCATCATCGTTCATGCTTTTTACATGAAGCTTGATGCTTTTTCTATCAACGTTCATGCTTTTTGCATGAAGCTTGATACTTTTTACATCATCGTTCATGCTTTTTGTATGAAGCTTGATGCTTTTTCTATCAACGTTCATACTTTTTATATGAAGCTTGATACTTTTTACATCAACGTTCATGCTTTTTGTATGAAGCTTGATACTTTTTACATGAACCGACCTACTTTTTTGATGAACGATGGTGTTCGGAACAAGCTAAGCAATGTAATCCTTCCATAAGGAAATATAAAAATGGCTCTGTTTTTACCAATAAGTAACCTGTTGTTATAATTTATGTTTGTTTAAAGTGGTTATCACCTGGTAAAACTCTTTTTCCGTTAAAAGGTAGTTGTTATAAGAATTGTAATAGTAATTGGTTTCTAGAAAGTATTCAGTGGTTGAAATTTCTCCTAATTGAAATGCTTTTGATAAAAGTACATTACTATCAAAGGTATTTAAAACACTCTCGTATTTCTGTATGGTGTTTTTAAGCCCAATGTATTTTTCATATAACTGTTTTATATCATAATAGTGTTCGTTTTTGTGCGCTTCTAACTCTAGGTCAGAAAAAGCTAAGGTTTCTTTTTGTTGCTTTACTTTGTTTTTATCTTCCCATAAAGGAATGGTAATACCAAAGTGTACTCCCTGAAAAGTTTGACCTAATATGCCTTGATAATGGTAACCTGTTTCCAATTTTGGAAGACTCATTGCTTTTGCAAGTTTTAACTGATTTTCAGCAATACTTATTTCTTGCTCTAGTGTTTTTCTAATGGGGTCTGTTTTTTCAATCTCATTTTCCAGTGCATCAAATTCAGGAATTTCTAATAGAACAGGATAAATAGTGTCGGTAAAAATAATTTCATTTCCTCCGTTTAGCTCAGTCAGCTTTTGATTTAGTTGATTTATTTTAGATAAGTTGATTTGGTAATCTTTATTAACTTCAATTAATTGAAGCTGTACTTTATTAAAATCTAAAATGCTTATATCGCCCGTAGTAAGTTTCTTTTGGTAATTGCTTTGTAAACTTTCTGCTTCATTTTTTCTGTTTTCCAGCATGGATTGGTATTTATGGTGATACACCAGTTCAATACAGATAAGTTTTGTTTCAAGCAATACTTCCTGACGCTTTGATGTAAGATAAAACTCCAGCTGTGAAATTTTTTCGTTAGATAATTGCTTCTTTTTAATATATGCCGAAGGAAAATCAAAGGCTTGTGTAACGGTAAAGTCTGTTTGGTTACCTGCGCTTGACGGATATCCTATCATATAATCGTAATTTACGGAAGGATTGCCGGGAGTTAATCCTGTTTTATAACTTAGTTTTTCAGCTTCTATAAATTTATTATATGCACTAAGTGATTTGTTATTTTGCTCAACACTACTTAAAATAGCATCAATAGTTGATTGCGATAACATATTCTTACAGGAGAATGCAATAAGCATAATTAATATTACCTTCTTCATGGGTTTTCGTTTTTAATATTAGATAAATAATAGACTACCGGAACTATAAATATGTTTAGTAGAGTGGAAGTAAATAAGCCCCCCAATATTACTTTTGCCATAGGGCTTTGAATTTCATTTCCGGGTAGGTCGCTTGCCAGGGCTAGTGGAATTAAGGCTAGTCCTGCGGTTAAGGCCGTCATTAAAATAGGACTTAATCTGTCTTTTGAGCCTTGTATAATAGTAGAGTATAAGTCTAAACCTTCTGCTTTTAAAGTTTTATAATGGGAGACTAGTAAAATACCATTTCTAGTGGCAACTCCAAAAAGTGTGATGAAACCTATTATTGCCGGAATGCTTAAAATACCACTGGTAAAAAAGATACTAAACACACCCCCTATTAATGCAAGAGGTAAATTAATCAATATAATGGCAGCTGTTTTTACATTGGTAAATTCCTGATACAACAGCAGAAAAATAACCAGAATAGATAATAATGAAGTAAATAATAATGTTTTGGATGCTTCTGCCTCTGCTTCAAATTGTCCTCCGTATTCAATGTGGTAATTTTCAGGAAGACTAATTTTACTGTCAATAATTGCTTTAATGTCATCTACAACACTTTTTTGGTCTCTGCCACTAACATTTGCTGATACAACTATTTTTCTTTTTACGTTTTCTCTGTTAATAGTATTAGGACCACTGGCGCTTGATATATCGGCAATGTAGTGTAGCGGAATTCTTCTGTGTTTTGGTGTTTGGTTTAATGATGATATTCCGTCATTTTCAATTACACCAACATCTATCAGCGTATTGCTTATATTTTCAATTGAGCCTCTGTTGGCATCATTAAATTTTAAAATTAAATCAAACCTTTTATTGTTCTCATAAATCTCTGATACCTTTTCTCCGGCAAAAGCAACATCAATAAACTCATTAAATTCTCCTATGGTTATTCCATAATGATTTAAAACATCTCTTTTAGCTTTTATTTGTAGCTGTGGTATTTCAATTTGTTGTTCTACGTTTAAATCAACTAAGCCCTCTACATTTTGAATCTCTGATTTTATTTGGTTAGAAAGTGAGAAAAGTTTATTCAAATCTTCTCCAAATATTTTAATGGCAATATTGGCTCTTGTTCCTGATAACATGTGGTCTATTCTGTGCCCTATTGGTTGACCTATTGTTATGTTGGCGCCTGATACCTGAGAGAGTTTTTCACGAACTTCTTCCATAAACTCACTTCTTGTTCTTTCTTTAAGTGTAAAAGGAGCTTCAATTTCGGATGAGTTCACTCCTTGAGCATGTTCGTCTAATTCTGCTCTACCTGTTCTTCTTGTGGTTACTTCTATTTCATCAATAGATAATAATGCCTTTTCTACGGCTATACCAATTTTGTTGCTTTCTTCTAAAGAAATTCCCGGAAGTGATACGGCACTAACCACCAAAGAACCTTCATTAAACTCAGGAAGAAAACTTCTTCCAAGTTGACTTAAGGCAATAAGTGAAAGGATAAATAAAGCAAATGCAGACAGTATGGCAGTTTTTTTCACCCGCATTACTATTTCTAATACGCTGGTATAAACTTTTTGAAGTCTCTTCACAAGCCAGCTTTCTTCGCTACTTTTCTCTAACCTTTTTTTATTGGTAAGTAAGTAACTACAAAGAACGGGAGTTAATGTTATGGAAACGATAAGTGAAGCAAAAAGAGACACAATAAATGCAATTCCAAGAGGTCGTAATAATTTACCCTCCATTCCTGAAAGGAAAAACAAAGGAATAAATGCTACAATAATGATAAAGGTTGCATTAATGATTGAGCTTCTGATTTCAAAGGAAGCATCAAAAATTACATTGAGTTTATTTTTTTGCTCACTTAATGGTTTTTGTGCGTTTTCTTTTAGCCGTTTCAGTACATTTTCTACATCAATAATGGCATCGTCAACTAAGTCGCCAATAGCTATAGCCATGCCTCCTAAGCTCATGGTGTTAATGGTATAGCCAAGCCAATTAAGTGTTAGTATAGCAACGATTAAAGAAATAGGTATAGCTAATAATGAGATTACTGTTGCTCTCCAATTCATTAAAAAGAGGAAAAGAATAATTACCACAAACGCACTTCCTTCAATAAGAGTCTTTTGTATATTGCCAATAGATGCATTAATAAAATCTGCCTGCCTGAAAATATGTGAATTAACATGTACATCCTTTGGAAGTGTTTTTTGTATATCTCCTAGTGCATTGTCAATTTTATCAGTTAATAGTAAAGTATTGGTAGATGGTTGTTTGGCAATAGATAAAACGATAGCCGGTTTTGTATTTGATGAAGCATCGCCAATTTTTGGAGCTGAGCCTATTTTAATTTCTGCAACATCTTCAACTTTAATAACCTTTCCGTTTTCTGACTTTATAACTGATTTTTCTAATACATTTATATCGCTTGTTCTGCCTATTCCTTTGATAATATATTCATTTCCGTATTCATTTATAAAACTGCCGGAAGAATTTCCATTGGACTCTTTGGTTGCTTTTAACAATTCAGAAAGCGAGACATTGTAAAACTTCATTTTCTCCGGTGATGCTAATATTTGGTACTGCTTGTATTCACCACCCATCACAATTACTTGTGCTACGCCTCCTGTTGCTAATAATCTTGGTCTTATGGTCCAGTCGGCAATAACCCTTAAATCCATCATAGAAGTGCTATCAGCGGTGAGTGAAACAAACATAATTTCTCCCATAATTGATGATTGGGGAGCCATTGTGGGATTACCTACTCCTTGAGGTAATTTTTCAGATATAGCAGATATTTTTTCACTTATAATTTGTCTTGCTCTAAATATTTCCGTATTCCATTCAAACTCAATCCAAACTATTGATATACCTGTAGAAGAAGAGCTTCTTACTCTTCTTACATTGGTGGCACCGTTAACGGACGTTTCAATTGGAAAGGTTACTAATTTTTCAACTTCTTCCGGTGCCATTCCGTGTGCTTCTGTGAGAATAACTACTGTTGGGGCAGTCAGGTCCGGAAACACATCAACCTCCATATTAGTAGTAACGTATGTTCCAAAAACAATAAGCAAAATTGAGGTTACCACCACAATTAGCCTATTATTTAAAGAAAAGTGTATTATCTTGTTTAACATAGCTTTATTCTTTAATGTTCATGACCATGCGCAGGCATAGTACCTGACGCAGTTGAAAGTTTAATGTTATAAGCTCCTTTAGTAACTACTCTTTCTCCTTCTTTTACTCCTTTTATAACATGTACATAGTTTCCATTGCTACCTGCTATTTCAATCAGTCTTTTTTCAAAACTCTCTCCGGTTATTTGAATAAAAACATACTTATTGCCTTGTTCTTCTATGATTGCCGAAACCGGAATCAGGAGAGCATCATTTATAGCATTTGATTGTAAGTATATTTCGGCAACAGAGCCGGGAATTAAATTGCCTACATTATCAATTTCAAAGGTTATGGGAATAAAAGGTGAGCCAACCGAAGTGGATTTCCCATAAGAAACTACTTTACCATTTAAAGAATCGGTATTGTAAACAGTTTCATTTCCAATAATGGTAAAATTAGCAGCGGTAATAGATGGGATTTTAGAAAAATACTTTTGAGATAAATCCGCTTGTAATAAAAGCTTTTTGTTTTTTGATATGGTTGCTAAAGGAGTGCTCGGGTTTACAAACTCTCCTTCCTTCACCAATACATTTTTAATATAGCCATTCATAGGAGAAGTAACTTTTTTCCCCTCAGAAGAATAATTTTTAGCTATGTTATTATAGACCGCTTCATTTTTTTCAAACTCAGCTTTTATCATAAGAAATTCCTTTTCGGAGATTATTTTTTCTTGAATTAGGTCACTTGCTCTGGTATAATCTGCTTTTGACTTTTCATAGTTTGCTTTTGCTTCTTTAAAATGAACATCAATATTGTCTCCGGTACTATTATTACCGGATATAATAAACAAATTTGTACTTGTATTAACCTCTGAACCAACTATGGTTTTTGTTCCCGAGAATAATACAACTCCTGCTGATTTAGCGGTTAATATTACTTCATCACCCGGTGCGGGTAATATTTGCCCACTTGTTTTTATAACATTATAGAACGACTGTTTTTTTACTTCTTCATTTGCAAACTCAACTTTCCAGGCTTGTTCTTTAAGATAGGTTATATCTCCTTCCGGTTCTTCAGCAATATGCTGTTCTAATGCTGTTTTTTCATCAGGATAGACAACTATATTATCAATAACTATTTGGTCTGTATAATTTTTAGTTTTTATATCAAAAACTAATTTCCCGGTTCCTGATTGAGTAGGGTTTAAAGCTAATCTGAATATACCGGGAGAACTAACCTCATTAGAACTATTGCGAATGCCTTTATTTCCGATTATAAGGCTAACGTTAACATTTCCTTCTGTAAGAGGAGTGAACGTTTCTCCTAACACAGTAAAATGAGCTGCAAATTTAGAGGTGCTTCCAGCTACCAAAGGCTTAAACTCTACAAAAAGCTCTGTTTTTTCAGAATAAATAGTGTAGGCCAAGGGTGATAGTCCTTCGTCAGCATGTGAATGCCCATGACCGGTCTCATTACTATTACAAGCAATAAGAAATAAGAATAAAGGCATCAGCAATAATATCTGTTTCATAATATTGAATTATTAATTTAATTAATGTGAATGTTCGTGTACATCATTATCATGATGGTGATGAGTGGTGTCTGAACCAACTTCAAATTCTTCTTGATGGTGTGACTCTTCATGATCTTGATGAACAGAACCATCTTCATGAGTATGAGTACCATGTTCATGCGTATCTTCTCCATGTGGATGGTCATGAGAATTATTACAAGAGGAAAAAACAAAAGAGGTTATAATCGTAATAGTGATAAATAAATGTTTCATAATTAAAGTTTTTAGCTACAAATCAATAATTAGAGATTTAGTAGAAAATTTTTAAAAAAATAAATGGAGTGCGGAATACTATTAGCTATAGTATTCAATAGAATAAAACAAAGAATTGTTTTATCTTAAAAAAGTAAAAAAGGAGGTGCTCTTAAGCCGGATAAACCTATTTCAAGGTAATTTATAAAGCAAGGAGAATTGTTGTTGGGACGTAACCGTATAAACGGTAAATTAAATTGAAGAGTATGTGGCTCAGCTAATGTTACTAAACTATTATGAGTTATTTCTTGATGAGGTGTAACGGAAGTGTTATGAGCATTTAAAAATACCAAGCCACCTTCACTATGAAACAAAAAAGAAAATAAATGAATTAGTGTAGTTTCTTCATTTTCATCATCAGTATCATTTTCATGATGGTGATGTTCGGTGGTATGGTGTTCAGAGTGAATGTGTGATTCAACATTATGGGTATGCCCGTCATGTTCATGATGATGGTGCGGTATAATGTTGTGAGCAAACGTAATAAAGTAAGCCACAAGTAAAAATAATATAGAAAGATGCTTTTTAAACATTCAAAGCAAATTTACTAAATTTTCTGATTTTTTCATCGTCCGTACTTTTTACATGCACCGACCTATATTTTTAATGAGTCAATAAGCTTTTGAATAACCTTTATGATTGGTGTTGTGTTTTTTTATTCTTTCGGTGAGGTTGGAAGATATTCCAATGTAATAGTTGTCAATGGATGAAGAATGAATAATATAAACGTAAAACTTCATGGAGTATAAACAAAAACAGGCTGCCAAAATTGACAACCTGTTTTGTGGGAACTACTGGATTCGAACCAGTGACCCTCTGCTTGTAAGGCAGATGCTCTGAACCAGCTGAGCTAAGCTCCCAAATTTCATTATTTCAAGTTGTTCATTTTTTGTACTGGTTGAACAGTGACCCTCCCGATGTTAGTCGGGATGCTCTGAACCAGCTGAGCTAAGCTCCCATTGGTATTCCCGTTAAAGGAGTGCAAATATAAATTATTCTTTAAAAACTACAACAAATATTTTTCGTTTATCACTTCACAATGGTGAATATCGTGTCCGGCAATGATATAGCCTAAGGCTTCGCAAGACACTTCTTTGTTGCTGGCATTGCCTACACGGTCTAAATCTGCCTGGGTAAAGCTGCTAAAAAGCAAAATGGTGGATGCACGCTGTGCTTCATATTCTTGAACCAACTTGTCAAAACTCTTTTTAGTGGCATCAATTGTTTTCATAAAGGCATCTTGATCAAATCCGGGAAGTGGAGTTTGGTCGCCTCTGCCTATTCTAAGGGCTCTGTAAGCCATTACTCTTTCGGTATCTATTAAATGAATAAGAACTTGCTTGATGGTCCATTTACCTTGGGCATAGGCATAATCATATTTTTCAATAGGAACTTCTGCTAATGTCTTTTCCAGATAAGATTTACTAAAGTTTAGTGCTTCGGTTAACGAAACATCTTTTACATTGTTTATGTAAGTTTGATAATAATCTGCGGCTATAATCATGAGTTATAATATTTCGGCTACAACAAATATACTTCCGAAAACAAGAATGAGATCATTATCACCGCTTTTTTCTTTAGCTTTTATTAACGCTTCTTCAACACTATTGTTGATAGAACCTGTTAATCCTGCTGCTGTGGCCAATTCAAAAAGCTTGTTTTTGTCTAGCGCTCTAGGTATTTGTGCCTGACAGAAGAAGTAGTGAGCTTCTTTGGGTAAGAGTTTTAAAATTTTGGTAATGTCTTTGTCGTTAACGGCTCCAAAAACAATATTTAGCTGTTTATAGCTTTCTTGTTTTAATTGTTGCAGTAATTCTATTATTCCGCTTTCGTTATGAGCAACATCAATAATTACCTTAGGGTTTGTTGAAATAGTTTGCCAGCGGCCTTGTAAATGGGTATTTTGAATTACTTTTTTAAGACCATTCGTAATGTTTTCTTCAGAAATGGTGAATTGAGCTTGAAGTAGCTTTATACTTTGAAGTACGGTTTTGATGTTTTTTTGCTGATAGCTGCCTTTTAGTTCACATTCGGGTAAAACTCCGGTAATTAGTTGGTCGGCAAAATAAATGGGAGCGTTTTTTTGTTGAGCAGTTGTAATAAAAATAGCTTTGGTTTCGGTTTGTGTTTCACCTATTACTACGGGAATGTTAGGTTTTATAATGCCTGCTTTTTCAACGGCTATTTTTTCCAAGGTATCTCCTAAAAACTGTTGATGGTCAAAGCCAATATTGGTAATAATGGAAAGGAGAGGAGTAACTACATTAGTAGAGTCTAATCTTCCGCCCATGCCTGTTTCTAAAATGGCAACATCTACGTTTTCTTTTCTGAAATAATCAAAGGCTAGGCCTACCGTCCATTCAAAGAAGGAGAGCCTTATTTTTTCAAAAGAGGATTGATATTGTGTTACAAAATTCATCACTTCTTCTTTCGGAATCATTTCTCCGTTAATTCTAATGCGCTCCCTAAAGTCTTTTAGGTGAGGAGAGGTGTATAGCCCAACTTTATAGCCTGCCTCCTGTAAAATAGATGCCAACATGTGTGAGGTAGAGCCTTTGCCGTTTGTTCCGGCAATGTGTACGGACTGAAAACTGTTTTCAGGGTGATTAAGAATGTTGCAAAGCTCAATAGTATTGTTCAGGTCAGCTTTGTAAGCTGCTTGCCCTACTCTTTGAAACATGGGTAATTGCGAGAAGAGGTAATCAAGCGTTTGCTCGTAGGTCATTTACTTTAGTTTGAACACAAAAGTAATAGTCCCTTTTTGAATTTCTTGTTCGCTGGTATTAAATTTTGTGGTGAGAGCTGCTTGCTTGGCTTTTTCCCATAAAACTTTGCTAGTGGTAGTAGTTCCTCTGGCGCCTGGTTTTGCTTCATAAACGTTACCGGCACTATTTACTAATATATCTACCACAACTTTTCCTTCTTCTTGAGAATTGTCGTTAATAGTTGGTTTTTTGGTCATTGATCTTCCTGAAAGGGAGAAGTCCACCCCATTTCCGCCACCGCCACCTGTATAGTTGTTGCTGTTGTTATTTCCGTCCGGGTTTCCCTGATTACCTGTTTTGTCAGAGTTTCCATCACTTGAGCTGCTTTTATCGTTTCCTTTAAAAGCATCTTTCATGGCATTGCTTAAATCATCATTTGGCTTAGGATCTTTTTTAGTATCTGTTTTCTTGTCGGTCTTTGGCTTGTTGTCATTTTTCTTTTCAACAACAGGAGCTTCTTCTATATCTTGGGATACATCTGTTGAACTTTCACTTGTTTCGGGTGAGGAGCTTTGGCTGGCTTGTGTATTTTCATCCGTAATTTGATTATTGCTGCCTTCATCTACAAAACCTAAATTTACTTCTACTCCAATTTGTGGTGGTGGGTCCATGTATTTTAAGCTAGCAAAAAGCATAAATAATACAATACCGATATGAAACAAAACAGTGGCTATAACAGCCGTTCTATTGTTCTTTTTTTCTTCTTGTTTCATAACCTTTTTATTTAGAATAACATCTTTGAGATGTTAAATGAATCAAATTCCATAAATATTATTCGGGCTCGGTAGCCAATGCGCACTTTATTCCGTTTTTCTGAGCTAGGTTCAGCACTTTCACCATTTCATCAACGGGTAAGCTTTTATCCATGTATAGCATTAACGATTTTTCACCTGTTTTATTAGTTTCTTCTAATATTTTTTGTTCAAGCATTTCAAACGAAACTACATCTTTATTAACGTAATAGGTTAAATCATCACTAATGCTTACCGAAACAGCTTTGTTGGTTACCTTTTGTTGTGAACTTTTAGGTAGCAATAAGTTTAATGCATTTTGACTAACCAAAGTAGATAATATGATGAAGAATATTAATAATAGGAAAACCATGTCCGTCATACTAGACATGTTAAAATTTACATCTACTTTATTTCTGCTTCGTATTGCCATTATTTTACGGGTTCGTTAAGAATATCAAGGAATTCGGTTGTTTTAGCTTCCATTTGATTAACTACTTTAGAAACTTTAGCCACTAACATATTGTAGCCTACATACGCCATAATACCTACTACAAGACCACCAACGGTAGTAACCATTGCGGTATAAATACCCTCAGAAAGCATTTGAACATCTACATTTCCTCCGGCAGTAGCTAATTTGTGTACGGCTAAAATCATTCCTATTACCGTACCCAAGAAACCAATCATTGGTGCTGCTCCTGCTATGGTTGCAAGTGTGGCTAAGTTCTTTTCTAGTTTATTTAACTCTAATTTTCCTGTGTTTTCTACTGCTGCAGCAATGTCATTAAGTGGTTTGCCTATTCTGCTAACACCTTTTTCAATCATTCTGGCAACGGGTGTATCTACACTTCTACAAAGGTTTTTGGCAGAATCTATTTTTCCGTCATGGATATAGTCTTTAATTTGATCCATGAAGTTGGGATTTTCTTTGGAGCTTTTTGAAATAGCTAACAGTCTTTCTACAAAGATATACACCGCAAAAATAGATAGTACGACCAGTATAGCCATGATTACCATTCCGCCCATTCCTCCTGAAACAACCAGTTCCCATATCGATAGTTTTTGTTCAACCGGCTCCGGAATAGTTGGAAGATTCTGTGTGGTGTCTGTTAAGTTGATTTGAGTTAAAAAGTTCAGCATAAGTTTATTTCTATTTTAAGTAACGAAACTATTAAATTCAAATTGTGTTTCCGGTACAATGGTAGTTGTTTTTTAAACATTAAAATGTTAGTTGACCATTAAAAAGTCATTAAAAATGAGGGAAATAAAAAAGCCACCTTTTAAAAGTGGCTTTTTATAATAAATTTTGGTTACTTAATTATTGCTTCATCAACTTATAGTTAATTGAACCAGTTTCGTTATATAGTTTTAATATGTACATTCCGTTAGCTTCTTGGTTTAAATATATCTCCGTTTTTTGAGTAGTAATATTGTTTTGTGTTGTTACTATTCTACCATCTAATGATCTAATAGTATAGCTGTATGATTCATCATTTGCAATTACTATTGTTACATTACCACTAGTTGGATTAGGATAAATACTTGAAACTTGTAAGTTAAAGTTTTTTATGCCTACATTACCTATATTGTAGCATGCCACACGACCGGCACCGTTATTATTATTATTAGACCCAATAGCTACTGTATTGGCATCGGGCATACTTACAGAAGTTCCTGAATAGTCACCAGTTGCTTCTCCATCAATGTCTGTTTCTTTTTGCGTCCATGCACTTCCATTCCAAGTATAAATACGTACATGACCTGCATTTGTTCCGTTTCCGTCATTATTATAAGCCCCAATAGCGACTGTATTGGCATTGGGCATGCTTACAGAAGCTCCTGAAAAGTCACCAGCTGCTTCTCCATCAATGTCTGTTCCCTTTTGCATCCAGACACTTCCGTTCCAAGCATAAATACGAACATGGCCTGCATCAGTTCCGTTCCCATCATTTAATTGAGCGCCAATAGCTATTGTATTGGCATCGGGCATGCTTACAGACCGTCCTGAATTGTCATTAGCTGTTTCTCCATCAATGTCTGTTCCTTTTTGCGTCCATGCACTTCCGTTCCAGGCATAAATACGAACATGGCCTGCGGCATTTCCGTTTCCGTCATTTAAAAAGGCCCCAATAGCTACTGTATTGGTATCGGGCATGCTTACACAAACTCCTGAATTGTCATTAGCTGCTTCTCCATCAATGTTTGTTCCTTTTTGCATCCAGGCACTTCCATTCCAAGTATAAATGCGTACATGACCTCCATTTGTTCCGTTTCCGTCATTGAACGGGGACCCAATAGCCACAGTATTAGCATCTGGCATGCTTACACAAGTTCCTGAATAGTCATAAGCTGCTTCTCCATCAATGTCTGTTCCTTTTTGCGTCCATGCACTTCCGTTCCAGACATAAATACGAACATGACCTGCATCAGTTCCGTTTCCGTTATTAGGAGCCCCAATAGCCACAGTATTGGCATCGGGCATGCTTACAGACCGTCCTGAATAGTCATTAGCTGCTTCTCCATCAATGTCTGTTCCTTTTTGCGTCCAGGCGCTTCCGTTCCAGGCATAAATACGAACATGGCCTGCATTAGACCCGTTCCCGTCATTTTTATAAGCCCCAATAGCCACAGTATTGGCATCGGGCATGCTTACAGAAGTTCCTGAATAGTCATAAGCTGCTTCTCCATCAATGTCTGTTCCTTTTTGGGTTTGGGCAGAAGAGAATAAATATATTAGACAAAAGATTAAAGAGAGTGTGCTTGTAAATAGTTGTTTTGTTTTCATAGTTAAAATTTCAGCAAAAGTGAACTTTTTTTATTATTTATTATCGCTATTAAAGAGAATAAATATCTTAGACATAAGACTAAGAGTATAATGGTTAGTAATTATCCTTCTTTATGACTTTACAAACTTATTAATTAATAACTATGCATGGAATAATGTCATTACGATAAACCCGGCAACATATCCTATTAAAGCAAGCCAGGCAATTTTTTTAAGATACCAGAAGAATGATATTTTTTCCATTCCCATAGCAACAACACCTGCTGCAGAACCAATGATAAGCATACTTCCACCGGTACCGGCAGCATAAGCTATATAATGCCAAATATGATCATCCATTGGGAATTGTGTCATATCAAACATACCCATACTGGCAGCTACTAATGGAACATTATCTATTATGGCAGAGCCCGCACCAAGCAACAATACAAAAATGTCATTGTCAATAGATTGTTGAACATCTTGTCCAAACTGGAATATCATTCCCAATGATTCTAAAGCTGCTACGGTCATTAATATTCCCAAGAAGAACAATATAGACGGCATTTCAATGTTTCCTAAGGCTCTAAAAGTTGGGCTACTGTTATGGTGACCAGTTTCTTCTTCTGATTCGTCAACATCTTCTACTACCGCTGTTAAGCTGAATTTTCTATTACTAATAATTTCAGCGGTTAATGAAACAATTGATAAGGATAGCATCATACCTACATAAGGCGGGAGGTGAGTAACTGTTTTAAAAATAGGAACAAACACAATTAAACCTAAGCCTAAATAAAGCATGAGGGCTCCGTGCTTGTTTATTTTTTCTTCATTTCCATCAGAGTTAAAAGTGCCTTTAAATGCAGGTAAAAAGCTTGCGATTATGGTTGGTATAATCATACAAACTAATGAAGGAATAATTAAGAATTCAATTAGTTTTACGGTGCTTACTTTTTTGCCCATCCAAAGCATAGTAGTAGTAACATCACCGATTGGAGACCATGCACCGCCTGCATTTGCTGCAATAATAATTAAGCCGGCAAACCAAATTCTATCATTACTGTCAGGTAATAGTTTCCTTAAAATAGTAATTAAAACAATAGTGGCTGTTAAGTTATCAATTATTGCAGAAAGTATAAAACCTAAAAAGCATACTAACCAAAGTAGTGTTCTTTTTTTATTTGTTTTTATAAAGCTTTTGATGGTAGCAAATCCATTGAAATTGTCAATGATTTCTACGATTGTCATTGCTCCGATAAGGAAAATTAATATTTCACATGTTTTTCCAAAATGATGGAGAAGTGTGCTTTCCATAGTATGTAGCTTGTCTTCATGAGAAAAGGAAGCAAAGCCATCTATCATACTGCTGGCATGAGAGTCAAACCAACCGGTAAAATCATCTAATCCGAAAGCTATTCCCGCCCAGGCTAAAGCCATCATTAAAAGTGCAGGGATAAGTTTGTCTATTTTAAGACTGTGTTCTATAGTTATGGCAAAATAACCTAGAATAAATACTGCGACAATAAAAATTTCCATAGTTTAAAAGGTTGGTTTTATATTAATTGTTTAAGTGCAATTTCAAAAGCAGTTTTAGAAATTGTGGTTTTACTCTTATTAGTATCGTAAACTTTTTGAATAGCTTTTTTAATAATGTTTGATGTGTCTGAAAAAATATCTACATCTTCTAGCGTTTTTAAATCACTACTCATTAAGTATGCGAAAACTCTAGCCATCCCACAATTGCTTATAAAGTCAGGTATTACACTCATTTTTTCATCTGTAAATATAGAGATAGGTCCAAAGAAAATTTCGTTGTCGGCAAAAGGAACGTTTGCTCCACTAGAAATAACTTGTATTCCGTTAGCAATCATTTTATCTACTTGTTCTTTGGTAACTAGCCTTGAAGCCGCACATGGTAAAAATACATCTGCCTTAACATCCCATATTTTCTGGTTAACTTCATCAAAGCTCATCATATTGGGTGCGTTAAGTTTATTACCGTTTTTATCAATAAAAAGTTGAGTTACTTCTTCAAAGCTCAATCCGTTTTCATTGATTATTCCTCCGGCAATGTCAATTATACCTACAATTTTAGCACCTTCTTGAGCTAAGTAAAAAGCAGCTGCAGAACCAACATTTCCCCATCCCTGAACAATTACTTTTTTATCTTTTACAGATTCATTTGAGTAGATGTCATAATAATGTTTTACAGATTCGGCTACGCCATAACCTGTAATCATGTCGGCAATCTTGTACTTTTTGTTTACATCCGGAGAAAAGTTTGCGTCTTCTATTACTTTTAACACACCTTGTCTTAACTGTCCAATTCTGTGAATTTTAGTGGCTTCTTTAGGTTGAAAGTGACCATTGAAAACTCCTTCTTGTGGATGCCAAACGCCACAATCTTCAGTAATAGGAATAACTTCATGAATTTCATCAACATTTAAATCGCCACCCGTACCGTAGTAATATTTTAATAGAGGAGAAACGGCATGATACCACCTTCTTAATACACCTTCTTTTCTAGGGTCGTTAGGGTCAAAATTAATTCCTGATTTTGCTCCGCCTATTGCCGGACCAGAAACGGTAAACTTAACTTCCATGGTTTTTGCTAGCGAAACTACTTCGTGCTTGTCTAGCCCAACCCTCATTCTAGTTCCGCCACCTGCTGCACCGCCTCTAAGTGAATTGATAACTACCCATCCTTCTGCTTCAGTTTCAGCGTCTTTCCATTCAAAGACAATTTCCGGTTGTTTGTTTTCAAATTGTTTAAGTAATTCTAACATTCCTTTCTATTAAATCAGCGCAAATATAAAAACACTAATCACTTATTGTAATAAATAGCCCCACCTATATTATCTTTTTTTGCACCGGTTACTGAACTAAGACAATTCACCGTGTTTTCCCATCTTAATAAACCCAAAAAAGCAAATATTAAAGCTTCTTTATAGTTGACAATCTGTGGTTCCGGGATAATTATTTCATGGTGTGTCATGGTTTTTAATGTCTCTACTAAAAACGAATTAAATGCTCCTCCTCCTGTTATTAAAACTTTTTCGGGCTTTTCATTTCCATTTATGGTTTCTGCAATTTGTTTGGCAATATGAAACACAGCAGTTGTTAGAATGTTTTTTGGTTCGTCTTTATACATTTCCGTAAAAGGGAAAATATTTTCTTTAACCCATTCAATACCTAGGGATTTAGGGCTGTTATTTTGATAAAAATCTAATCGATTAAGATTTTCAAGTAAGGGATAAATTATTTCACCTTCTCTGGCAAAGTCTCCATTTTTGTCGTAATCAGCTTCTAATTTTTTAGCATAATGATTTAATAAGATATTACAAACACAAACATCATGGGCAATTGTGTTGTCTTCATCTTCGTAAGAAACATTTGCAATGCCACCTAAATTTAATCTGTATTTATATTCAGAGAATAATAATCTGTCTCCAATTGGGACTAGCGGAGCACCATTTCCTTCTAGCGCAACATCTAAAGACCTGAAATCACAAATAACAGGAAGATTACATTCTGCTGCTATAGATGCACCCGAACCAATTTGCATGGTTATCTTTTGTTTGGGTTGATGAAATATAGTATGTCCGTGTGACGAAACAAAATCACAAGATAAATTGTTTCTCTTTATGAATTCTTTTACCTTTTTGCCTATGAACTCACCTAATTTAACATCTAAAAACTTTAATTCAAGAGCTGTAAAGTGTAATGCGTTGGATAATTTAAGCTGTTGTTTTTTAGTGTAATTAATCGTTTCAGAATGATTGATTTTGTAACTCCAAATATTATCAATTTTTTTAAATATACACTGAGCTATATCAAGACCATCAAGCGATGTGCCGGACATAACACCTATAATTTGATATTCGGATTTAGGAGTTTGCAAAACTTATTAAATACATTATTTTTGTTCGCCTTATATAAAAGTATAAAAAGATTTTAATTCTACGAATAATATGGACTTTCAATTAACAGAAGAGCAAATAGCCGTTAGAGATGCAGCTAGAGATTTTGCACAAAATGTATTAAAACCTGGTGTTATTGAGCGTGATGAAAAGCAGCAATTTCCGGCAGATGAAATAAAACAGCTTGGTGAATTGGGATTTCTGGGAATGATGGTTGATCCGAAATACGGTGGTGGCGGAATGGATGCGGTTTCTTACGTTTTAGCAATGGAGGAAATTTCTAAAGTTGATGCTTCTTGCTCTGTAGTAATGTCCGTAAATAACTCACTTTATTGTTGGGGAATTGAGGCTTTTGGAACAGAAGAACAAAAACAAAAATATCTAGTGCCATGCGCTAAGGGAGAAAAGATAGGGGCATTTTGTTTATCAGAGCCGGAGGCTGGTTCTGATGCCACTTCTCAAAGAACTACTGCTATTGACAAAGGAGACCATTATTTACTTAACGGAACAAAAAATTGGATTACCAATGGCGGAAGTGCTTCGTATTATATTGTAATTGCTCAGACTGATGTAGAGAAAAAACATAGAGGAATTAATGCGTTTATTGTTGAAAAGGGAACGGAAGGGTTTATTGTAGGGGCTAAGGAAAATAAATTGGGTATTAGAGCTTCTGATACTCATACTTTAATGTTTAACGATGTAAAAGTACCTAAGGAGAACAGAATAGGAGAGGATGGATTTGGTTTTAAATTTGCCATGATGATATTATCAGGTGGTAGAATTGGGATTGCTTCTCAAGCTTTAGGTATAGCTTCCGGTGCTTATGAATTGGCATTAGCATATTCTAAAGAAAGAAAAGCATTTGGAAAACCGATTTCAGAGCATCAGGCTATTGCTTTTAAATTGGCAGATATGGCTACAGAGATTGAAGCTGCAAGATTATTATGCTTAAAAGCTGCTAGACTAAAAGACCTTCATCAAAACTTTGATAGAGCCAGTTCAATGGCTAAGCTGTATGCATCAAGAGTTGCTATGGAAACAACGGTTGAGGCCGTTCAAATTCATGGTGGATATGGATTTGTTAAAGAGTACCATGTAGAAAGATTGATGCGTGATGCAAAAATTACCCAAATTTATGAAGGCACTAGTGAGGTTCAGAAAATTGTAATTTCAAGAGATATTTTAAAGGGTTAAGGAATATCTTCTACTACATCTTCTAATTTAATTCCCCTTGAGCCTTTAATTAGGATGTGATGATTATTAAGACTAGAAAGAAGCTTGCTCTCTTTTAATTCTTTCGTTGAGCTAAAAAACTTCTGTTGATTTTCTTCACATGATTTAAATTGATTACCGACAAAATAGGCTTCTATATTTAGTTCTTTTGTAAGAGATACTATTTTTTTGTGTTCTTGGGTACTTATGTTTCCTAATTCTAGCATATCTCCTAAAATCATAAGCTTGTTATGCGTGTCAATGCCGGCAAAGTTTTTTATTGCGGCTTCCATACTACTTGGGTTCGCATTATAGGCGTCTAAATAGAGGGTGTTTGTTTTAGTCGTAATAATTTGACTTCTATTGTTATCCGAAACATAGTTTTCAAGCCCCTTAATTATTTTTTCTTGTGGAACTTTAAAATATTCTCCAATGGCTATTGCGGTTAGAATATTATCTAAATTATATCCGCCATATAGTTTTGTAGATACTTTCTCTCTCTTGTAGTCAAAAGAAATAAAGGGAGATGTTTGAATATTAGAAATTTCAAGAATAGAGGAATTATAGATTTCCAATTTATTATTTACCGCCTTTTCTTTTAGATGTTTAAGTGTATCGTTTAAAAATACTACTCCACTTTTTTCAAGAAATCTATATAGTTCGGTTTTGGTAGAAATCACTCCTTCCAAACTGCCAAATCCTTCAATATGTGCCATCCCAATATTTGTGATGACTCCGAAGTTTGGTTCTGCTATTTCACTGAGTTCTTTTATGTCTCCCGGTTTATTTGCCCCCATTTCAATAATTGCTATTTCGTGCTCTTTGTTGACTTCTAAAAAAGAAAGAGGCACTCCAATGTGGTTGTTTAGATTACCTCTAGTGGCATATGTTTTATAGTGTTGTGATAAAACAGCGTGCATTAGCTCTTTTGTAGTTGTTTTACCATTCGAACCTGTTATTCCAATTATTGGTATAGAAAGATGTTTTCTATGATGATTAGCAAGTTCTTGAAGTGTTTGTAGAGTATTTTTAACAACGATATATCGGTCATCTTTTTTATACTTTTCATCTGAAATTACCGAATAGGCTGCTCCTTTTTCAATTGCTGATTCTGCAAATTCGTTTGCGTTAAAATTTGGGCCGGAAAGTGCAAAAAATATAGATCCTTCAGAAAGTTTCCTAGTATCTGTAGATATTTTAGGATGCTTTGTATATAGTTGATATAATTGTTCGATTGTCATTTGGCGAAAATAAAAAAGGCTGCTCAAATTTTGAACAGCCTTTTATGAAAGTTATTAATAAATTATTTTCCTAAACCTACCGGGCTTCCTACTCTTGTCATAGCGCATCTGAATCCAATAAATTCAGTAGCTTGATCTTCTTCTAAAAATCTTCTTGTTCCAGGGTTAAGCCAGTATGCTCTGTCTTTCCAAGAACCACCTTTATATACTCTAACTCTATCATTTACAAGAGAAGTTGCAGAGTATTCATACATAGAACGGTTACCAATATCTTTAACTCCTTCTTCGCCTTCAATATAGTATATTGTTGATTCCCAATGACCATCTACATAATTAATATTGTCTGACTGTCTATAATTTCTTCTCTCTTGAAGATTATCTAACTCCATATTAACCTCTCTATATATTAACTTACCTAAAGAATCTTTTTCAGCTATTAAACCATCTTCGTCAAGTTGCTTAGTTTCAAATACGTTACCTCTAAATGGTCTAAAATCTTGAGCATCTTCAAAAGTTAATGGTCTGTATACATCCATTACCCACTCACTCACGTTACCGGCCATATTATATAATCCATAATCATTAGGCCAGTAAGAAAACACAGGAGCAGTAATATCTGCGTTATCATTTAACTTTCCTGCCACTCCCATATTATCACCTCTACTTCTCTTAAAGTTAGCAAGAATTTGTCCTAAGTATTTTATGTCAGAGTTTCTTACCGCATGACCATTCCATGGGTATAATTTTCTATCGGCAATAAGTTCTTCAACTGCATTACCTATTAGTCCGTAAGCTGCAAATTCCCATTCTGCTTCAGTTGGAAGTCTATACTTTGGTAAAAGAATTCCATCTTCTAATCTAACGTTTCTATAGTCTCTGTTCGGATTTAAGTCTTCTAAACCTTCTACTCTTTTACCGGTTTCATATTGTCCGGCAAGATATGCTTCAGTATTAAAGTTATCTTCATTAATTTGATTAGGGAAATGTTCAAATAATCCTTCTCTTATAAGAATTAACTCATTAACTCTATCAGTTCTCCATGCACAGAAGTCATTTGCTTGGAGCCAGTTAACACCAACTACAGGGTAGTCTCTGTAAGCAGGGTGTCTTAAATATAGTTCTACATAAGGTTCGTTATAAGCTAGCTTTTTTCTCCAAACTAATGTGTCAGGTAAAGCTTTTGCATGAACTTCAGGATAATCGGCTGAGAATACTCTTTCTAACCAATATAAATATTCCAAATAGTAAAAATTGGTTACCTCTACTTCATCCATATAGAAGGACGATACAGTAACTGTTCTTGGAATATTATTCCAATCATACATAATTTCTTGTTCAACTCTACCCATGGTGAATCTACCACCTTCAATTAGTACAAGTCCGGGACCCGTTTCTTGCTCTAGGTATGGTACTTTTTGAAATCCTCCGTTTTTTGGATCATTATAGTTCCAACCTGTAGCACCAGATCTCTCTTTTGAACATGAGTTGAATAAAGATGGCGCTGCAAAAGCAAATGCAACTACCAATAATTTATACTTTAACCCCTTTTTCATAATCATTGATTTTATGTAATAACTAAAATGATGGACAACTTATTGTCCTAAATCTTCTTGGTTTTGGTTTGCAATCGAATTTTAATGCAAATGAAATTTCGTGAGATCCAGCAGTTTTAGTACCTAGCTTAGATACTGTAACATCGTAACTGTACCCAAATTTAAAATTATCTTGTTCTACTCCCAATAATACTATAAATGAATCTCCATTTCTATACCATAGCCCTCCAACCATTGGCCCTTTGTTTAAATACATACCAAAATTAACTTGTTGGAAGTCTTTTTGTAACCTAAATAAAATATTGGGAGAAATACTTACATCATCTTTTCCCTGTAAAGGTATAACAGCTCCTGCATGTCCGGTATATTTTCTTGGTAAAGGGCTATTGTTGCTACCTAAAACTGATTCATCCGGCTCAGTTAAGTGGTGAACGGCAAACCCAAAGAAATATTTTTCTGAATAACCTAAAATACCGGCAGAAAAGTCAACAGTATTTACGGGCACATTATTTGGAGTTTGTTGAGTAGTATAAACAAATCCTCTTCTTGGGTCAATCATATCACCAAAGGTAAGTTTACTCCAGTCAACACTTTTGTTGTGATACGTTCCCTCTATACCAAAATTGAACGAAAACCTTCTTGTAACGGGTAGTTGGTATGCATATATACCACTAACTCTGTTTGTTTTAAGTGTTCCAATACCTGCAATATCGGATACAGCCATCAAACCCAATCCACCGGACAGATTATCAACATGCTGATCGTAAGATGCAGAGTAGGTCACGTAATTACCTGTAATACCAGGCCATTGATTTCTATAGTTGAATACAACCCTTGGGCATCTATTACTTCCAGCAAAAGCAGGATTTAGATATAAGGGGTTAGCGTAGAATTGTGTGAATTCCGGATCTTGGGCCAAAGCCTGTGATGCAGAAAACACACCCAACGACACACACAACCATACTTTTACCGTGTTCTTTATACCCATAAATTATAATCGTTCAAACGATAAAATTAACAAATTATCTTCAAATACGAAATTCAAATGTATAAAAAAATTATATAATCTCATTCTAACAATAAATTTATTTATGCTGCGTTAGCGACTTCAGTTTTTATTTTATTCTTAATTTTACTTTGTAATAAAGCACAAATGACCCGATTTTTTTTATTTTTATTTACCTTAATATATGGTTTAGTTGCATTTAGCCAAACTACAATAGAAGGTAAAATAGAGTGGAGCTCACCCTATACTCTTAACATAAGTGAAAATCAAAAAATAGAACATTTACAGTTTAAAAATGCTGCTATTACTTATGACAATAGTTTTTTACCAAAGTATCATCAGTCAATACCACTAAACGGAAATTATGAAATTAGCAATGTGAGACTCCTATCGGCTATTTTTGAACCAATTGCCGCAGAAGAATTGAAGGTGTTAGAGCAGAACAACTCTTTAGATAAAATTACAACATCCATAGAAGTAAATTATTATACTACAACTTCACAAAAACAACAATATGGGGTGGTTCATTTTTTTCCTTTTCAAAAAAACTCATCTACAGGAGAGATTGAGAAACTAATAAGCTTTAGGTTATCATACGATAAGAAAAATGTAAAAGTAAATTCAATTAATAATAAGTCATTTAAATTGGCTTCTTTTCTTGAGTCGGGAGATTGGTATAAAATAGGCATAACTAAGGATGGGGTTTATAAGTTGTCATATAATACGTTAAAATCTTTAGGGATTGATATAGATAACATTGACCCTAGAGATTTAAGAGTGTATGGTAATGGCGGAGCAATGTTGCCAATTTTAAACAGTGCCAAAAGGCCTGATGATTTAGTGGAAAATGCTATTATAGTTCAGGGAGAAAGTGACGGGAAATTTAATTCAGGAGATTATATATTATTTTATGGACAATCTACTTTAAAATGGAACTATAACTCATCCTTACAAAAGTTTGAACATGCTGTTCATCAATACTCTGATACTAACTATTATTTCATTACCGCAAACTCACCTGAGCTCACACTACCCAAAAGAATTCAAAATCAAGCTTCTTCCGCAGCTACGCCCACTAATTTTGTAAACACATTTAATGATTTTCAGTATTATGAAAAGGATGAATCTAATTTACTAAAATCAGGGCAAGAGTGGTATGGAGAGTATTTTGATGTTATTACCTCTTATGACTTCAAATTTAACTTTCCTAATATAGATCCAAGCTCTCAAATTCATACTACAGTTAACGGAATAGCTCGTTCAAGTCTTGGTGCTTCAAATGGTAATATTATGGAATTTACTGTTAACGGTGGTTCCGCTACCAATTTAAACTTTGCAGCTGTAAATACCACATTGTATTATGCACAGTATGCTTCTTCAAGTCAAGCTAGCAGTAATGTATTGCCTGGTGGAGATATTGTAAATGTTAATGTGAAATATAATAAGCCGAATAGTTCGTCTAAAGCATGGTTGGATTACATTACGGTAAATGCCAAGAGGCGTTTAATAATGGATGGTCAGCAAATGAAATTTAGAGATGTTAATTCGCTTGGAGCCGGAAAAGTTGCGCAGATGAATCTTTCAAATACTACGGCACAGCTAAAAATTTGGGAAGTAACAGATATTTATAACGTTAAAAATCAAAACTACACTTTATCATCAGGAATAGCGCAGTTTAATATAAATTCAGATTCTTTAAGAGAATTTATTGCCTTTACTTCTCCTGACAGCATCAATATTTTTAGATACGGGAAAGTAAAAAATCAAAACTTGCATGGATTTCCCCAAAAAGATATGGTAATAATATGCCACCCTAATTTTTGGGCGGCCGGAGAAAAAATAGCTAATTTACATGAAGGTGAAGGCTTAAGAGTAGCTATGGTAGAGCCTCAACAAATTTTCAATGAATTTTCAGGCGGTGTGAGAGATATTGGTGCAACAAGGGACTTTATGCGTATGTTTTACGAAAGAGCACTAATTAATGCTGATTTGCCAAAATACCTTCTTTTAATTGGTGATGGTTCTTACGACCACAAAGATAGAAAGCCCGGGAATGACAACTATATTTTAGCTTATGAATCGGTTAATTCTCTTGACCCAACTGCGTCTTATGTTTCAGATGATTATATTGGTCTTTTAGATCCAAATGAAGGAGCTTGGGGTTCAACTGAAACAGTAGATTTAGGAATTGGAAGATTTCCAGTTCAAACATTGGAGCAGGCAAATCATATAGCGGATAAAATAATTTACTACGCTACTGCAAAATCTACCATGAGAGATTGGAGAAATAACGTGATTTTTATCGGTGATGATGAGGATAATAAAACTCATATGCAACAAGCAAATCAATTGGCTCAAATTCTTGAGAATAATTATGAGGATTATAACATAGAAAAAATAATGTTGGATGCGTATCAACAAATTTCTACTCCAGGTGGCCAAAGATATCCTGATGTTAATAAAGCAATTAATGATAAAGTTAATTCCGGTGCGTTAATTATAAACTACACCGGCCATGGAGGAGAAGTGGGGTGGGCTCATGAAAGAATATTAGATATAGCTACCATTAACGAATGGACGAACATTGATAATTTACCTTTATTTGTTACAGCAACCTGTGAATTTAGCAGATTTGATGACCCTGCCAGAACTTCAGCGGGCGAGTTGATTATTCTTAACCCTGATGGTGGAGGCATAGGTTTGCTTACTACAGTTAGATTAGTTTTTTCTGGTTCAAATTTTAATCTTAATACTAGTTTTTACAACAATGTGTTTGAGCCGTTTAATAACCAAGTACCTTCAATGGGAGAAATCTTCAGAACAGTTAAGGTAGCCAATGGAGCAGATAATAATACTAGAAACTTTACTCTGCTTGGTGATCCGGCTCTAAAATTAGCTTATCCAAAGCATAATGTAACTACTGTTTCTGTAAACGGAGTTCCATCTTCTCAGGTGGATACAATAAGAGCTTTAAGTAAAGTTACCGTAACCGGATATGTTTCCGATTCTTTAGGTGCAAAGTTGACTAACTTTAACGGAATTGTTTATCCTACTGTCTTTGATAAGTACAAGCAAATTACAACGTTGAATAATGATAATGAAGGAGCCTTTCAATTCAATATTCAAAACTCAAAACTTTTTAAAGGTAAAGCAAGCGTTGTGAATGGCGACTTTTCTTACTCATTTATTGTGCCTAAAGATATTGCTTATAACTATGGCAATGGTAAACTAAGTTATTATGCACAAAATAATATGGAGGATGCTAATGGCTTTTTTAAAGGCTTTGTAATTGGAGGAACAGCATCTTCTTATGTAGCAGATAATACAGGTCCGTCTATCGATTTATTTCTGAATGATGAAACTTTTGTAAACGGAGGAATGACAGATGACAGCCCTATTTTGGTTGCAAAACTTTTTGATGAACATGGAATAAATATGGTAGGGAATGGCATAGGACACGATTTAGTTGCCATTTTAGATGATAAGACTAATGAAGCAATTATTTTAAATGATTTCTATGAAGCTGATTTAGATAGCTACCAAAGCGGAAAAATAGAGTATCAACTTAGTGGGTTGAGCGAAGGAAAACATACCCTTACATTGAAAGTTTGGGATGTTTATAATAACTCATCTGAACAAACGATAGAATTTGTTGTTGTTAAGTCAAAAGATATAATTATTGACCATGTACTAAACTATCCAAACCCATTTACTACTCGCACAGAATTTTGGTTTGAACACAATCAACCTAACCAAGAACTTAAAGTTCAGGTGCAGATTTATACCATATCCGGAAAAATTGTAAAGCAAATAGACCAAATAGTAAATACAGTGGGTTATCGCTCAAGCGAAATTGTTTGGGATGGAAGAGACGATTATGGTGATAAAATAGGTAAAGGAGTATATGTTTACAAAATGAAAGTAAGAGGCTCAAATGGCTCTTATGCAGAGAAATATGAAAAACTTGTCATCTTATAATATTTATTAATGGAGTTCGTTACCAATTCTTATATTTGCAACCTTGTTAAAATGAAAGTGACCCCATTTAAGTTTAGTATATTATTCATCACTTCTTTAATAGCGCTTAGCTTCAATCATGCACAAGCACAATTAAACCAAAATCAAACAGCTGATACATTACAGCTAAATACAATAACTACAGCAGTCCCTTTCCTTCTAATTTCTCCTGACTCGAGAGCCGGAGCTATGGGAGATGTAGGTGTGGCAACTTCTTCAGATGTAAACTCAATTCATTGGAACGCATCAAAACTCGCCTTTTCTGATAAAGAAATGGGTGTTTCAATATCTTATGTGCCTTGGTTAAGAAGGTTAGTGCCTGATATTAATTTGTCTTATTTAACAGGATATAAAAAGATTGATGATGATTTTGCTGTTGGGGCAACAATAAGATACTTTTCCCTTGGAGAAATAACATTTACCAATGACAGAGGAGATGCCATTGGACAGTTTAAACCTAACGAGTTTTCAGTTGATATTGCCGGAGCAAGAAAATTATCACGATCATTTTCAGGAGGAATGGTTCTCCGTTATGTGTATTCAAACTTAACCGGAGGAATAAATGTGCAAGGTACCGCTACAAAGCCGGGACAAGCATTTGCAGTTGACGTTTCTGGTTATTATACCAATCCTGATATTAGATTAGGAGATAAAGATGGAGCGTTTTCTGCTGGAATTAATATTTCAAATTTAGGTTCTAAAATGTCCTATTCACAAAACTCTCTTCAAAGGGATTTTCTTCCGGCTAATTTAAGGTTAGGGCAATCAACCATGATATACTTAGATGATTATAATACAATTTCAATCAATACAGATATAAACAAACTACTTGTACCTTCTCCGCCTGTTTATCTCTTAGACTCTAATTCTCAACCCGTAAAAGATGTAAACGGAAATTTTGTGGTTAAAGAAGGTAAAGACCCTAATGTTTCTGTAGCAACCGGAGTATTTCAATCATTTGGTGATGCACCGGGAGGTTTTAGAGAAGAGTTAAGAGAGATTAACCCTTCAATTGGTATAGAATATTGGTATGATAAAAAGTTTGCAGTTAGAGCAGGCTATTTTAACGAACATAGAACCAAAGGAAACAGAAAATATGTTACCATGGGGTTAGGTTTAAAACTGAATGTATTTGCTATTGACTTTTCTTACTTGGTTTCAACTACCCAAAACAATCCTTTAGAAAATACTGTGAGATTTACACTTTCATTTGACTTTGATGATTTTAAAAAGCAAAATAATTCCTCAGAATAATTAGCAAAGTGCCTACAGAAAATAAACTTCAAATCTCTTATTTTACCTATTCTAGTATAGACGAATTGTCTGAAGACGAAAAAAGTCTTTTTCAACATGCTGATGCAGTTGCTTTAAATGCGTATGCTCCTTATTCAAACTTTAAGGTAGGAGCGGCTCTTTTGTTAGAAAATGGTGAAGTAATATCCGGTTCTAATCAAGAAAATATGGCATATCCTTCAGGAATCTGCGCAGAAAGAACAGCCGTTTTTTTTGCAAAAGCTAAATTTCCTAATCAATCTATACAAAAAATAGCTGTTTCTTGTATTTCAGACTCAGCTAAAACAACAGATATTTTTACTCCTTGTGGTGCTTGCAGACAAGTTTTACATGAATACGAGCAAATTCAATCATCGCCTATTCAAGTATTCTTAAAAAATACTGACGGCAGCATTACAAAATTTAATTCAATTACCGACTTGCTTCCGTTAGGTTTTAAAGTAAAAGGTCTTTCAAAATAATTTTAGTTAATTAATCACATTCTTTTAAATTTGCATGATTGAATTAAAAGAAAGAGATGGCGAAAAAAACAGCAAGTCCAAAAAAAGCTGCAAAACCGGCTAAAGCAAAAGCTTCAAAGAAAGTTTCTGCTACAAAACCAAAGCTTGATAAAGAGGTTTACGTTAAGTGGTATGAAGACATGCTTATCATGCGTAAGCTAGAAGAAAAAGCAGGTCAGCTTTACATTCAACAAAAGTTTGGTGGTTTTTGTCACTTATACATTGGTCAAGAGGCGGTTGTGGCCGGAACAGAAACGGCTATCACACTTGATGATAATATTATTACGGCCTATAGAGACCATGCTCACCCAATTGGGAGAGGCATGCATCCAAAATATGTGATGGCAGAGCTTTACGGAAAAACTACCGGTTGCTCTAAAGGTAAAGGTGGTTCTATGCATATGTTTGATAAACAATTAAGGCTTTGGGGCGGACACGGTATTGTGGGTGGACAAATTCCTTTAGGTGCAGGTCTTGCTTTAGCGGATAAATATAACGGTACTCAAAGAGTAACTCTTTGTTCAATGGGTGACGGAGCTGCTCGCCAAGGTTCGTTTCATGAAACCATGAATATGGCAATGACATGGAAACTACCTGTTATTTTTATCATTGAGAACAATATGTATGCAATGGGAACATCTGTAGAAAGAACATCAAATGTTACAGATATGTATAAATTAGGATGTTCTTATGAAATGCCTTCATTTCAAGTTGATGGCATGATTCCTGAAGATGTGTTTGAAGCTACATGGGATGCGGTTCAGAGGGCAAGAAACGGTGAAGGGCCAACTTTATTGGAAATAAGAACTTACCGTTACAAAGGACACTCAATGTCTGACCCTAGAAAATACAGAACAAAGGATGAGGAAGAAAGTTATATAGAAAGAGACCCAATTATTCATGTATTAAAAATAATTAAAAAGAATAAGTGGTTAACAGATAAGCAGATTGAGGCGATTGATAACAAGGTGAAAGAGATGATTGATGAATCTGTAAAATTTGCAGAGGAATCACCGGACCCGTCTCCTGAAGATATTTATGAAGGAGTATACGCTCAAGAAGATTATCCATTTGTTAAAGAATAAGTTTTAGAAAGAAGAATTTATTATGGCCGAAATAGTTAGAATGCCCAAATTAAGCGATACCATGACGGAAGGAGTGGTAGCTAAATGGCATAAAAAAGTTGGAGACACAGTTAAATCAGGTGAGCTTTTAGCAGAAATTGAAACTGACAAGGCTACAATGGAATTTGAATCATTTGAAGACGGTGTATTGTTACATCAAGGAGTATCAGAAGGAGGAACTGCTCCTGTCGATTCAGTTTTAGCTGTTTTAGGAAAAAAAGGAGAAAAGTTTGAACATTTACTAGAAGAAGAATCAAATGGAAGCTCTTCATCGGATGAAAAGTCAGAAAGCAAAGAAGAAACAAAGTCTGAAGAGCCAAAAAAAGAATCAAAGAAAATAGATACATCCAACATTAATGCTAAAATAGTAAGAATGCCTAAGTTAAGTGATACTATGACGGATGGTGTTGTTGCTAAATGGCATAAAAAAGTGGGTGATAAAGTCTCAAGTGGCGAACTATTAGCAGAAATTGAAACAGATAAAGCAACTATGGAGTTTGAATCTTTTGAAGATGGAACTTTATTGTACGTTGGTGTTGAAAATGGCGGAACTGCACCTGTCGATTCAATTTTAGCAATTATTGGAGAAAAAGGAGCGGATTATCAAAAATTAATAGAAGCTGAAGAACAATCATCAACAGAAGTTGAAGAAACTCCAAAAGAAGAAAAAGCCCAAACAAAATCGGAATCAACTTTAAAGGTTGAAACACCAAAATCTCAAACTATTGTTTCAAAACCTTCTACTTCATCTAGCTCAAATGGAAGAATAATAGCTTCACCATTAGCGAAAAGCCTGGCTAAAGAAAAAGGAATTAATTTATCCTTAATTCAAGGAACCGGTGAGGGTGGTAGAATAGTAAAAAGAGATGTTGAAAATTATGCGCCCGGCTTAGGCGGAATAGCTGCTTTAGCATCAGAGTCATATACAGAAGAAACTGTATCTCAAATGAGAAAAACCATTGCCAGAAGATTAGGAGAAAGTAAATTCTCTGCTCCGCACTTCTATCTAACAATGGAGATAAACATGGACGGAATGATTGATGCCAGAAAGCAAATCAATTTGGTTTCGCCTGTTAAAATATCATTTAACGATATTGTGATAAAAGCTGTTTCACATGCTTTAACAAAACATCCTAAAGTGAATTCCTCATGGTTAGGAGATAAAATTCGTTACAATAAACATGTAAACATTGGTGTTGCTGTTGCCGTTGAAGAAGGCTTATTAGTTCCGGTAGTTAAGTTTGCCAATACTAAACGTCTTTCACAAATTGCCGATGAGGTAAAAGTTTTTGCCGAAAAAGCAAAAAACAAACAACTTCAGCCATCAGATTGGGAAGGTAATACATTTACCATTTCTAACCTTGGCATGTTTGGTATAGAAGAGTTTACAGCCATTATTAACCCACCTGATGCTTGTATATTAGCGGTAGGCGGTATTAAGCAAACTCCTGTAGTAAGAGACGGGCAAATAGTTCCCGGAAATGTAATGAAAGTTACGCTTTCTTGTGATCACAGAGTAGTTGATGGAGCAACAGGTTCGGCTTTTTTACAAACACTTAAAAAGTATATGGAGTTTCCTGTAATGCTTTTTGGTGAAGGAGTTATTTAGGTTAGAAGTAATTATTAAATAGCTTTTTCCTAACTTCAAGCCATATATTTATGGCGCAATTCTTAGATACTTCCATAGAATACCTTAAAGGTGTTGGCCCAAAGCGAGCTGACTTACTTAAAAAAGAGTTACACATATTCACATTTAAAGATTTAATTCTCTTTTTTCCTTTTCGATATATCGACCGTTCTAGGTTTTACAAAATAGCCGAAATAAAAGGAGAAATGCCCCAAGTGCAGTTAAAAGGGAAAATCATTACTGTAAAAACGATAGGTGAGGCTCGTAAAAAAAGGATGGTGGCTGTTTTTTCCGATGGAACAGGTGAAATTGAGTTAGTCTGGTTTAAAGGAATTAAGTTTTTAAAGCACTCAATTACAGTTGGAAAAGAATTAATAGTTTTTGGCAAACCAACTCTTTTTAACGGAAAATATAACATTGCTCACCCTGAAACAGAGCCTATTGAAAAAGAAATAGAATTTGAAAAAATAGGATTTCAACCGGTTTACTCCTCTACCGAAAAGCTTAATAATAGTGGTCTTTCTTCTCGAAATATATGGAAATTACAGCGCACACTTTGTGAGCAAATTTCTAAAATGATTCCCGAAACTTTATCACAACAAATTTTAGATGATAACAAGTTAATAGGTAGGGAAGAAGCCATAAAACAACTACATGTTCCTTCTGACGTTAATTTGCTTAAAAAAGCACTTTTTCGTTTAAAATTTGAGGAGTTATTTTTTCTTCAGTTAAAACTTTTACGACTTAAAATAAATCAACAAAAAAGTGTGGTAGGCTTAAACTTTAATAAAGTTGGTAACTACTTTAATGACTTTTATAATCACCAATTAGAGTTTGAACTAACCAGTGCTCAAAAAAGGGTAATTAAAGAAATAAGGAAAGATTGTGGAACAGGGTTGCAGATGAATAGACTGCTTCAGGGTGATGTAGGAAGCGGAAAAACAATAGTAGCGTTTATGAGTATGCTGATGGCTATAGATAATGGTTTTCAGGCTTGTATGATGGCTCCCACAGAAATTTTAGCACAGCAGCACTATGAAAGTATTTCACAACAATTAAATCAACTAGGTTTAAATGCAGGATTATTGACGGGATCTACCAAACAATCAGAAAGAAAAGAGTTATTTAAAAAACTAGAAAATGGAGAAATTCACATACTAATTGGCACACACGCTTTAATAGAAGACAATGTAAAATTTAAGCAATTAGGTTTAGTGGTAATTGATGAGCAGCATAAGTTTGGAGTGGCTCAAAGGGCTAAGCTATGGAATAAAAATGATACTGCTCCTCATATTTTAATTATGACGGCAACTCCAATTCCAAGAACCCTTGCTATGACTGTTTACGGAGATTTAGATGTTTCTAAAATTGATGAAATGCCACCCGGTAGAAAGCCAATAAAAACAGTTCATTATTTTGACAGCCAGCGATTAAAATTGTTTGGATTTCTTGAAAAAGAAATAGCCAAAGGACGACAAATTTATATCGTTTATCCGCTTATTGAAGAGTCTGAAAAACTAGATTATAAAGACCTTCAGGATGGCTACGAAAGTATTGTAAGACGATTTCCAAGGCCAAAATACCAAGTCAGCATATTGCATGGTAAAATGAAGCCGCAAGACAAAGAGTTTGAAATGAATCGATTTGTGAAAGGACAAACCCAAATAATGGTATCTACCACAGTTATTGAGGTAGGAGTGAATGTTCCTAATGCTTCCGTAATGGTGATAGAAAGTGCAGAACGTTTTGGTTTATCTCAGTTACACCAATTGAGAGGAAGAGTGGGAAGGGGCGCAGACCAATCGTATTGTATTTTAATGACAAGCTATAAACTTTCTAATGATTCTAAGAAGCGTCTAGAAACAATGGTAAGAACCAATGATGGTTTTGAAATTGCTGAGATAGACATGCAGTTAAGAGGGCCGGGAGATATGGAAGGAACAAGACAAAGCGGAATACTTAATTTAAAATTGTCTGATTTAACAAAAGATGGAGCTATACTTTCTAAAGCCAGAGATGTTGCCAAATCAGTTCTTGAAGAAGATGAAAACTTATCATCCTCTAAAAATACAGCTATTAGAAAGGAATTTATCTCACTCTATAAAAATGACGTAAATTGGAGCCGAATTTCATGATGAGTACTTTTAAAAATAAATGGGTTTGGATTACCGGTGCATCTTCAGGAATTGGGGAAGCTTTAGCTATAGAATTTGCTGAAAACGGAGCTAATTTAATGTTGTTTGCCCGTAATCAAGAAAAATTGTCCGAAGTCGCTAACACATGTATAAACTTAGGCGTAAAAGCTAATTCTTTTGTAGTAGATGTTTCAAATGAAAAAGAAGTAAAATTAGCTTGTGAAAAGGCTTTGCAAATTTCAACATCCGTAGATTATATTTTACTAAATGCAGGCTTAAGTCAACGTGATAGTGTGGTAAATACTTCTACGGAAGTATTACATAAAATTATGGGTGTAAACTTTTACGGAGCTGTTTATTTTGCCAAAGCTGTATTGCCACAAATGATAAAAAACAGAAGTGGTCATTTTGGCGTAATGAGTAGTTTGGCGGGTAAGTTTGGATATTATGGTCGTTCGGGTTATTGCGCATCAAAACATGCTTTACATGGCTTTTTTGAAGCTTTATATTTTGAGAATTATGAGAGCGGAATTCATGTCACTATGATTTGTCCCGGAAGAATAAAAACCGATATTTCTTTAAAAGCGGTTAAAGGAGACGGAACTTCTCATTCTGAAATGGATAAAGGGCAGCAAGAAGGTGTTGATGTGGATGTTTGTGCTAAAAAGATTTTATCGGCATTAAAATCAAAAAAGAAAGAAGTTTACATCGGAAAAAAGGAAGTATTAATGATTTACTTTAAGAAGTATCTACCTTTTCTATTCTATCGTATTATGAAAAAGTTGGACCAATAAAAAAAAGCCTCAATTTTTTGAGGCTTTTTTAGGATATTTATCTCAAGTAGTGATTATTTTACTACATAAAGCTTTTTGGTAGTAGTTCCTGTTTCAGTAATTAACTGATAGAAGTAAACACCACTTTCAAAATTGCTAACGTCAACTTTTACATTGTAAGTTCCGGCAGTCATGCTACCTGCATTTTGTGACCAAACTTTTTTACCCGTAATGTCTAAAATATTCATTTCAACATTAGAAAGATTAGCTAAGCTGATGTTAACATTAGTAATTCCTTTAGATGGATTTGGATAAACATTAACGCTAGTGCTAGCATCTTTTTCAGTTATACCAGTAATATCACTGGTAACTCTCATGTGGTCTAGATAACATACGTCACCATCAAACATATCATGATTAAATGCGATCCATATTCTTTGTCCGGCATAAGCCGCTAAACTAACTGAAGCTTGAGTCCAAAGTGTATCAGAAGCCGGTTGTGGATTAGGGCTGCTAATTCCTACCTTAGTATAAACAGGTGTATTAACTGCTGGGTCAACATCAGTATAAGGTTGATAACCATTAGTAATAGAAGCTACTGAGGTAGTGATGTAAACATCATAGGCATCAGTCCAAGCAGGATTAGATTTATTATACCAGCTAAACGTTCCATTAGTACCGATAGTAATTGGTCCAAAAGTCCACCAATTATCTGCTTTTCCCGGAGACGCAAACCATGATCCTGCACCTATATACCAAGAAGTATCACCATCACCAGGAAGTGAATCTAATGGATCTAGCGAATAGAAAGAATAAATAAACTCAGAGGGCCAAGTAGTAGAGTTTTGTGGCTGTTGCCCATCAAAGTCTAAGTTGTTTAATACAAAATCGCTAACATCACTAGGGTCTGTGATAAAAAAGTCTCTTCCATCAAAGAAAAAAGCGGTATCACCTATTCCTTTAGCATTGTTTGATAGTTTTTTGATGTCTAAGGTTTGCATTGAAACACCAATGGTGCCTTTATCGTCAAGTCTGTTTTGAGCAAAAGAAACAGTGCTAATTAATATAGCACCCAATAAATAGTAAAGTTTTTTCATATAAATGATTTTAAATGTTATTAAAAAACAAAGATACTAATAAAAAATTTGGTTTTTAAGTATGTTTACCCAACTTAATTGAATTTCTATTTTACTTTTTTGGGTTAGCATAAAGTTTTACATCTTCTGCTGATATTTTTTTCTCACACAGTATAAGTAATCGTTCAATCATATTTCTTAACTCTCTGATATTGCCGGTCCAATCAATATCTTGAAGTGCTTTTAAGCCGTCTTTTGTAAACTCTTTTTTTGCAAAACCTTGTTCTTCACAAATGATATCAGTGAAATATTCAGCTAATAAAGGAATATCGTCTTTTCTGTCGTTTAATGAAGGGACTTTAATTAAAATAACGCCTAGCCTGTGAAATAAGTCTTCTCTAAATTTTCCGTTTTTAATTTCCTCTTGTAAGTTTTTATTAGTTGCTGCTATTACTCTTACATTAACGGTAATATCTTTCTCTCCTCCAACTCTTGTAATCTTATTTTCTTGTAAGGCTCTTAATACTTTTGCTTGTGCCGAAAGACTCATATCACCTATTTCATCTAAGAAGATGGTTCCGCCCTCTGCCTGTTCAAATTTTCCTTTCTTTTGTTTAATAGCAGAAGTAAAAGCACCTTTTTCATGCCCAAACAATTCACTTTCAATGAGTTCAGATGGGATGGCAGCACAGTTTACTTCAATAAAAGGAGCATTGTTTCTAGTAGAGTTTTCATGCAAACTTCTTGCAACAAGCTCTTTTCCGGTACCATTGCTACCTGTAATTAAAACTCTGGCATCTGTTGGCGCAACTTTTTGTATCATAGCTTTTACCTCACTAATGGCATCTGATTCACCAACAATGTCAGTTGTTTTGCTCTTGTTTACTTTTTTTCTAAGCTTTTTGGTTTCCTGAACTAATTCAGTTCTGTCTAGTGCATTTCGCACGCTGATTAAAAGTCTGTTTAAGTCAAGTGGTTTAGGAATAAAGTCATAAGCACCTTTTTTTAATGCTTCAACTGCTGTTTCAATTGTTCCATGGCCTGAAATCATTACAAATGGAGTGTCTCCAATGCTATCGATAGTTTTTTCTAAAACCTCTAAACCATCCATTTTTGGCATTTTAATATCGCATAAAATTAAGTCGAACTTTCCGTTCGTAATTTTTTCGATAGCAGAAGGTCCATCTTCAGCTTCTTCGACTTTGTACTTTTCGTATTCTAAAATATCTTTTAGTGTATTTCTGATACTTTTTTCGTCATCTACTACTAATATATTTGCCATAGGAGTAAGGTTTAGTTTCTATATTTTATCCACTTCCAAATTTCTTTGTAAGAGATTTTTTTGCCGTACATTAATATACCTGTTCTATAAATTTTTCCCGCTAACCATGTTGCTGCTATAAAGCCTAGTACAAGCAGTCCCATTGAAGTTAGTAATTCCCACATTGGTACACCGTAAGGAAGTCTCACCATCATGATTACCGGAGAAGTTAGAGGAAAAAGCGAAAGAAAAGTTGCCCAACCTCCATCAGGATTATTAATAACAAATTGTGCCATAACAAATGCAAAAATTAGAGGTGCCGTAATAGGCATCATAAATTGTTGCGTATCTGCCTCACTATCAACAGCAGAACCAATTGCTGCGAGAAGTGCCGAATAAAGTAAATAGCCTCCTAAAAAGAAAAACAGAAAGCATAAAAGAATATGTACAAAGTTAATATGACCAAGATTTTCTTTGAATAAAGCCATTATTTCTTTTTCAACATCTGCTGATTTTTCTTTTGTTGCTTGTGTTTGGTCAGGCATAAACTCTTCCATTTGCACAGCAACATTTGTTTGCTGTTTTGATGCTATTGCAACTCCACCAATTTGAATGAATATAGTTGAAAGTATTATCCAAAGCAGAAATTGGGTTAATCCCACCATGGCAATACCCACAATTTTACCCATCATTAATTGAAAAGGTTTTACACTAGAAATAATAATTTCTACTATTCGACTAGTTTTTTCTTCTATCACCCCTCTCATCACTTGTACACCATAAATAAAGATAAACATGTATATTAATAAAGCAGCACCAATGCCTATTATCATGCTTCCTGTATTGGAAGTCTGTTCTATACTTCCATTTTCGTTTTGTTTGTGAGTGGTAATGTTTATTCCCGGGACTTCATTTTTTAAGTCACTTCTAGTGATGCCACATTTTTGTAGTAAATAATCATCTTCAATTAAACCTTTTACCGAGTTTTTTAAAAATTGAATAGTGCTTACACCCGGTTGTTTTCTATAGTAAACTTGAACTTCTGAGTGAATAAAATTTCTGGGAATATATAGAATGGAAGTGTAATTTTCTTTGTAAAGGTTTTCTCTTGCATCAGGCAAATTATCATAGTTATGATTAAAGCCTACATCAGTTGTAGATTTTAATTCTTTACCTAAAACTCCCGTTTCATCTACTACCTCTACAATTTGAAAGTCTTTATCTTTTAATGCAATCCATGCAGGGACAATCATAACGCCTGCCATTAAAATAGGACCAAGAATGGTTAAAAGAATAAATGATTTCTTTTTAACTCTGGTAAGATATTCTCGCTTTATGATGAGCCAAATTTTATTCATGCGGCAGATACTTCAGAATTAATTTCACTTACTTTTTTAATAAAAATATCATTCATACTTGGAAGTATTTCGTTAACAGAAATAATTTCTACTTGTGAAAGAACATTTTGCAGCACTTGATTAATCTTAGAGGATTCATCTAGTTTTATAACAACTGAGTTAATATCCTTTACGGTTTGCTTGTCAATTATTTCTCCGGCTGTCCAAAGTGAATTGGTAAAGGCTATCATTTGCCCTTTAAACTCAACTTTCCAGGTATTGTCTTTAAACTCTTGTCTAATCTCATTTACTTTTCCATCCAATATCTTCTTTGAACGGTTGATTAAAGCAATATGGTCGCAAATTTCTTCCACAGAGCTCATGTTGTGAGTTGAGAAAATAACAGTAGTTCCTTTTTCTTTAAGTGAAAGTATTTCGTTTTTAATAATTTGAGTATTAATGGGGTCAAAACCGGAAAAAGGTTCGTCAAGAATAAGAAGCTTTGGCTCATGCAAAACAGTAACTATAAACTGGACTTTTTGCGCCATTCCTTTTGATAGTTCTTCCACTTTTTTGTTCCACCAGTCAATAATATCAAATCGCTTAAACCATTCTACTAATTTTTCTTTGGCCACTTTTCTATCCATTCCCTTTAACATGGCTAAATAAATAGCCTGTTCGCCTACTTTCATTTTTTTGTATAAACCTCTTTCCTCCGGCAGGTAGCCAATCATTTCAATATGCTTGGGTTGTAAAAGTTCATTGTTTAGAAAAACTTTTCCGCTATCCGGCCCTGTAATTTGATTAATGATTCTTATCAAAGATGTTTTACCTGCACCATTAGGACCAAGTAAGCCAAAAATACTTTGTAGAGGAACCTCAATAGAAACATCATTCAATGCAGTATGATGCGCATAGGTTTTAACAATATGTTCTGTTCTTAGCATAAGAAAGGGCTAATTTAAGAAAAACTAAATATGAAAGAGGTTAACTAAAAAAAGAACCAACACAAATTACAAGAAGATGAAAGTAGTCTTTTACTTTATCGAAAAAGCCTTTTTCACCTTCAGATGGATTGGGTTTAAAGCTTCCTGATTCCATAGATTTTTCAAGAAATTGCTTTTCTTCTTTGGTAATGTCCTTAGGGATATAAACGTGAACTTCAATTAGCTGGTCGCCTTTTCCGTATCCATTTACATCAGGGATTCCTTTGCCTTTTAAACGAAGTATTTTACCCGATTGGGTTCCTTTTTCGAGTGTTATTTTAACTTTTCCGTCAAGCGTAGGAATTTCAGCATTTGCGCCTAGTATTGCTTCCGGAATGCTAATGTTGTGTCTGTAAACAACATGGTTTCCCTCTCGTTTAAAAATTTCGTGAGGAATTTCCTCAATGGCTACTATTAAATCTCCATTGACTCCATTAAAAGGTCCTTCGTTTCCTTTTCCTGATACTGAAAGCTGCATACCGTCTTCCACTCCTGCAGGAATGTCTATGGAAATAACTTCTTCTTTTGTCAGTTGTCCGTTTACGTCTGCTTCTTTAGGTTTTTTAGTAATTTTTTGTCCGGTTCCTCTACAACTATCGCATGGTGCTGAAGTTTGCATTCTTCCTAAAAAAGTGTTGCTTACTCTAGTTACTTGTCCTGAGCCATGACATACAGAACAATCACCAAATTCCACTCCCGGTGCATTAACTAACTTTTTTACTTTAATCTTTTTGGTGGCTCCTTTTTGAACCTCTTCTAAAGTAAGTTTTACTTTTATTCTTAAGCTTGTTCCTTTGTATCTGGCTTTTCTTCTTCCACCGCCACTAAAACCTCCAAATCCGCCACCAAATGCTCCGCCAAAAATATCTCCAAATTGCTCAAAAATGTCATTCATGTCCATTCCGCCTCCGCCAAATCCTCCTTGACCTTGACCAAATGCAGAATGTCCAAATTGGTCATACTGTTGCTTTTTTTGAGGATTACTTAACACTTCGTAGGCCTCAGCCGCTTCTTTAAACTTTTCTTCGGCAGTTTTGTCATCCGGATTTTTGTCAGGATGATATTTCATGGCCAATTTTCGGTAAGCTTTTTTTATTTCATCAGCAGACGCACTTTTGCTAACTCCTAATATTTCGTAATAATCTTTTTTTGCCATGATGAAATTTTATTGACCTACTACAACTTTGGAATAACGAATAACCTTATCATGAAGCGTGTAGCCTTTTTCTACTACGTCAACCACCTTTCCTTTTAGTTTATCTTCAGGAGCCGGAATTTGAGTTATGGCTTCATGTGAGCTAACATCAAAGTTGTCTCCTGCTTTACATTCAATTGGTTTTAGCCCATTTTGTGTAAGTGTATTGGATAGTTTGTTGTGAATTAGTTTTATGCCTTCTATGTCAAATTTGTCAGGTTGCTCATTAATTTGTTTAATTGCCCTGTCAAAATCATCTACCACAGGAAGGATAGCTTTAATCACTTCTTCTGAAGCAAACTTGATTAGTTCGATGCGTTCTTTTGCGTTACGTTTTCTAAAATTTTCAAACTCAGAATAAAGCCTAAGGTGCTTGTCGTTCAATTCATTATACTTTTCTTCCCAGCTAAGTTCTTTCTTTTCTTCTTTTTGTTCGGATTGGTTTTCAGGGTTTTCTTCTTTCTTTTTTGACTTAAACATTTCTTCTTCCTGATTTAGTTGCTCTTCAGCCTTTTGTTCTTCTTCATTTAATTTATTCTCTTCCATGGTTGAAAATTTAATGTTATTGGTTTAGCAATAATTCTGCCATTGAAGCAATACCGACATTTTGTCAGTTGGGCTGCAAATGTAATAAAAAAGACCACCCTTTTCGGAGTGGTCTTGACAGTAAATTATATTGAAAATTAATATCTGTAGTATTCTGGTTTGTATGGACCTTTAACGTCAACGCCAATATAATCAGCTTGGTCTTTAGTTAATTCTTCCAGCTCAACACCAATTTTAGCTAAATGTAAAGCAGCTACCTTTTCATCTAAATGTTTTGGAAGCATATACACTTTGTTTTCGTAGTTTTTATGGTTTTTCCATAATTCTAATTGCGCTAAAGTTTGGTTAGTAAATGAATTACTCATAACAAATGAAGGGTGACCGGTGGCACAACCTAAGTTTACTAATCTACCTTCCGCCAAAAGAATAATATCATTGCCATTAACAGTGTATTTATCCACCTGTGGCTTAATTTCTTCTTTAGTGTTGCCGTGATTCTTTTTTAACCATGCTACGTCAATTTCATTATCAAAGTGGCCAATGTTACATACAATGGTTTTGTCTTTCATTTTTTCGAAATGTTTTCCGGTAATGATGTCTTTGTTACCTGTGGCAGTAACAACTATGTCAGCCATAGGAATTGCTCTTTCCATTTTAATTACTTGAAAACCGTCCATGGCAGCTTGTAAGGCACAAATCGGGTCAATTTCAGTAACAATTACTCTTGCGCCTGCACCTCTTAGTGAGGCAGCAGAACCTTTACCAACATCACCGTAACCTGCAACTACAGCAACTTTTCCGGCAATCATTACATCTGTAGCTCTTCTGATAGCGTCAACTAATGATTCTTTACAACCATATTTGTTGTCAAACTTAGATTTAGTAACAGAGTCATTGATGTTAATGGCAGGCATAGGAAGAGTTCCCTTTTTCATTCTTTCGTAAAGTCTGTGAACACCTGTAGTAGTTTCTTCAGAAAGACCTCTGATGTCTTTAACTAGTTCAGGAAATCTATCTAAAACCATATTGGTTAAATCACCTCCATCATCTAAAATCATGTTCAACGGTTGTCCGTCTTTAAACGCATGAAGTGTTTGCTCTATACACCAATCAAATTCTTCTTCATTCATTCCTTTCCATGCAAATACTGGAACTCCTGCTTCAGCAATTGCAGCGGCAGCATGGTCTTGTGTAGAGAAAATGTTACATGAAGACCAGGTAACATCAGCACCAAGGTGAACTAATGTCTCAATTAGTACGGCAGTTTGTATTGTCATGTGAAGACAGCCTGCGATTCTAGCACCTGCTAAAGGTTTGCTATCTCCGTATTCTTTGCGAATTGCCATTAAGCCCGGCATTTCTGCTTCTGCTAAATTAATTTCTTTTCTTCCCCATGCGGCTAAAGAAATATCTTTTACTTTGTAAGGTAATTTTTCAACTTGAGTGTTGCTCATAAAATGTGTTTTAATTGTAAAATTTTAATTTCGGACGGCAAAGTTACTAAACTAATTGCTTAAATACCAATGAATTTTTAATGCCACTAAGCCTTACTAGAAATATAAACAAGCACAATGCTGTTTTGGTTTTATGGACTATTACAGAAAGCTTGTCAGAAATGTATGGTTTGGCAAAAGCTTCTGCTATAGATATCAGTGAAACGGATAAATTCAAACTAGATAGTAGAAAAAAACAATTTATAGCCTCCAGATTATTGGTAAATAAACTTGGTTTTGATGTCACTAAATTGAAATATACTTCCAACGGTAAACCTTATTTTAGTGATTCTAAATCTGGAATTTCTTTTTCTCATTCGGGAGATTATGTGGCTTGTATAGTGGCTGATGTAGAAGTGGGAGTGGATATACAAGTATATAACCCTAAATTAGAAAATATAAGGACCCGATTTCTGAGCGAAGTAGAAAATAAGGAAATCAGTTCGCTTCAAAAATTACATACCTACTGGTGTGCTAAGGAAGCATTGTTTAAACTATATGCTAATGGTAATGTTGAGTTTAAAACTGAACTTTTGATACAATCATTTGATTTATCTGAAAGGGGCAGTTTTTGTGGTAAAATTTTAAAAGAAAAAGATGTGGATGTTGAACTTTTTTATGAAAAAACTCAAGATTATATGCTAGTTTACTGTACCGAATGATTAAGTTTGTGCTGAGTGAAAACAGATAATATATATCAATTAATACATCAAAATTGTAAGCAAGGAAAGAAAATGCTATCCGTTTTGATTGATCCTGATAAGTATGATTTACCAAGCCTACTGAAGATTATTAAAATTTCAAATGTGGCTAATATTGATTTCTTTTTTGTGGGTGGAAGCTTGATGGTTGGAGGAGAAATAAATCAAACGATTAAAGTCATTAAAGATAATTCTGACAAAAAAGTAGTGATATTTCCCGGTAGCCCTTTGCAAATGAATCCAATGGCTGATGGAATTTTGTTTTTGTCATTGATTTCCGGTAGAAACCCTGAATTGTTAATTGGTCAACATGTTATTGCAACTCCTTATTTACAGAAAACTAATTTGGAGGTTTTATCAACTGGCTATTTGTTGATAGATTGCGGTTCCTCAACTACTGCTCAGTATATTAGCAATACTATGTCAATTCCATACGAAAAAGGTGAAATAGCTGCTGTTACTGCTCTGGCAGGAGAATATTTGGGGTTGAAACTAATTTATTTAGACGGTGGAAGTGGTGCGAAAAAACCAATAAATATTGAAATGATTTCGGCTGTTAAGAAAACAATTTCTTTACCTTTAATAGTTGGAGGTGGCATAAGGTCAGCCAATGAAGCTTTAAATGCTTACCAAGCCGGTGCAGATATGATAGTAATTGGAAATATATTAGAGAAAGACCCTAATCTACTTTTTGATATTGCAGATAAGCGTTACCATGAGTATTCCTAAAATTGCATTTGAAAGTTTTAATTCCGAGAAAAAAAGTAAACTAGCTAAGGCAGTTGCTCATCACTTTAAATCCTATTTAGTAAAAGATTACGCTGTTGAATATCAAAAGATGGTGCAACGAGATTTGGTACTGAGTGATATGAAGCGGGTTGCTCAAGGTCAACTTAATTTAGAAAATGAGTTTCTTGAAATGGGAGGGAAGTTGTTTTTTTGTGAGGCGACTATTTTCACTCATTATATTTTTTGTCAGGAAAACTTTGGTGAAGCTCCTATTTGGTTAAAGGAAAATTATAAGCTTTCTGACTATGCTAAAAGGTTTGTTTTTACAGAGGAAGAGGATTTGTTTGCAGAATTACCTTATGTTGTAATTGAAGGAGATAACTTTGAGGAGCAACTAAAATTTTGTGTTGAACAAGTAGATTATTTTTTCCCGCAATCACATCCTTTGTCGTAGTATATTTTTGTGTTGGGCAGCATTTCTTTTAAGCGCAATTTTTCATCACGATAAATGTTAACTACCCGAATATCCAGCTTTTTTAAGGATGATATTTTTTTCATTTCATCAGGAAAATATTCGATAAATGTTCCCCATGCATCAAGATATTCCAGTTGGTTTAAATTACCAATGGTTGTAGGTAAATAGGTAATGTTAATTCTATTGATGATTAATTCTTTCAAGTGTATTAAATTACCTATTTCATTGGGTAAAGTATCAATGTCGTTTAATGAAATATCTAAATATTGTAAATTGGTTAGGGTTCCTATTTCTTTAGGTAATCTTGGAATTTTGTTTTTACTGAGGTTTAGTGAATTTAGGTTTTTGAATAAAAAAATTTCTTCTGGAAATGTGGTTAGTTTTTCTTTCCGCAACTCAAGTTTGTACACTTTATCAGGCTGTTTTAAAGCATCTTCAAGTGAGTAATATGTTTTAACGGTATCAAAAGCTATGGAATCTAAAAGCTGTGATTTTCCTATCAAAATGGAAAACATTAAAGTGAAAAATAAGTATGTTTTTTTTGAATTCAAACGATATTTAGTGCGTAAAACTTGTCTTTTTCCAGTTGGGCTTTGAGTTCTTCCGTATCATTAAACTTTTTTTCATCTCTAATCTTTTCTATCAACTGAATTTCTATTTTTTTATTGTAGATGTCTTCGTTAAAATCGAAAATATGAACTTCTATCGATTCATGCTTTCCATTTACCGTAGGTCTTTTCCCAATGTTCATCATTCCACCAAAAAAAGTTCCGTCAATTTTAACTCTTACGGCATAAACTCCGTTAGACGGTAAAATTTTATAATCTTCTTTGATGTAAATATTAGCAGTTGGATAACCAAGTGTTCTTCCCAATTGATCGCCTTTCACTACTTCACCTGTAAGCATAAAGTCATAACCTAAAAATGAGTTTGCGGAAACGATATCACCGGATGTAATGGCGTTTCTGATTTTTGTAGAGCTGATATTAATGTCATCAATTTCTTGCGCTTCAATTTCTTCTACCTCAAACCCGTAAAGTGGCCCAAACTCCTTTAAATGCTCAAAAGAACCTTCTCTGTTTCTGCCAAATCTATGGTCGTAACCGATAACTAATTTAATGGTGTGTAAATGATTTACTACAATGTCTCTTACAAATTCTAATGATGAAGTTCTAGAAAATTCCTTCGTAAAAGGATGAATAATTAGATGTTGGATTCCCGAACGCTCAATTAATCTGGTTTTTTCATCCAGTGTATTAATCAATTTTATTTTTTCACTGTCAGGGAATAAAACCCATCTCGGGTGCGGGAAAAAAGTTAATAAAACTGACTCTGCATTGTTTTTTTGCGCAATTTCATTAACTCTGTTTAAAATAGATTGATGCCCCAAATGTACTCCATCAAAAGTGCCGGATGTTAATACAATTGGTTTTTCAGAATTGTATTCGGATATGTTGTGATAAATTTTCAATCTAGTCTGCGAAAATAGGTAATTCAACCGAAATTAAAACCTTTAAGCAAGCTCTAATTATCAAAAATACTACTTCAACTAAATTTCGTTGAAAACTTTCTAAATATTTAGCAGCTAAATTTCCTTTTTGAAACATAAATTTTTACTTTCGCACCGATTTTTAAAACACAACATTAAAATTTACATAAATGGCTGAAAATAAAGGAAAAATCACCCAAATCATTGGTCCTGTAGTTGACGTTAGTTTCGAAGGTGAAGATATTATGTTACCTAATATCTTAGATGCGCTACTTGTTGAGAAGGATGGTGGTGAAAAATTAGTGTTAGAGTGTCAACAACATATTGGTGAAGACACTGTTCGTGCAATTGCAATGGATGCAAGTGACGGCTTAAGAAGAGGAATGACAGTAGTTGCAACCGGTAGCCCGATTAAAATGCCCGCTACTGAAGATATTAAAGGTAGATTATTTAATGTTGTGGGAGATGCAATTGATGGTTTGCCTGAGCTTAATAAAGAAAATGGTAACCCAATTCACAGAGAAGCTCCAAAATTTGAAGATTTATCTACGGCAACAGAAGTTTTATTCACAGGTATTAAGGTAATTGACTTAATTGAGCCTTATGCAAAAGGTGGTAAAATTGGTTTGTTCGGTGGTGCCGGTGTTGGTAAAACTGTATTAATCCAAGAGTTGATTAACAATATTGCAAAAGCTCATGATGGTCTTTCTGTATTTGCCGGAGTTGGTGAAAGAACAAGAGAAGGAAATGACTTAATGAGAGAGATGCTTGAAGCCGGAATTATTAAATACGGTGAGAAATTTATGCACTCTATGGAAGCAGGTGGCTGGGATTTATCACTTGTTGATAAAGAGCAATTAAAAGATTCTAAAGCAACATTCGTATTCGGACAAATGAATGAGCCTCCTGGTGCAAGAGCTAGAGTTGCTTTATCAGGATTAACAGTTGCAGAATATTACAGAGATGGAGATGGTAAAGGACAAGGTAGAGATATCCTATTCTTTATTGATAACATCTTTAGATTTACTCAAGCAGGTTCTGAAATGTCTGCATTACTTGGTCGTATGCCATCTGCGGTGGGTTATCAACCAACCCTAGCAACAGAGATGGGAGCTATGCAAGAGCGTATTACTTCTACTAAAACAGGTTCAATTACATCGGTACAAGCGGTTTATGTACCTGCGGATGACTTAACTGACCCTGCACCGGCTACAACCTTTGCTCACTTAGATGCTACTACCGTACTTTCCAGAAAAATTGCTGAGTTGGGTATTTATCCTGCGGTTGACCCGTTAGACTCTACTTCCAGAATTTTAACTCCTGAGGTAGTTGGAGATGAGCATTACAACTGTGCTCAAAATGTAAAAGAGATATTACAACGTTACAAAGAGCTACAAGATATTATTGCCATTTTAGGTATGGATGAGCTTTCTGATGAAGATAAATTAGTTGTTCACAGAGCAAGAAGAGTTCAAAGATTCTTATCTCAACCGTTCCATGTAGCTGAGCAATTTACAGGTTTACAAGGTGCTTTAGTTGATATTCAAGATACGATTAAAGGATTTAACATGATTTTAAATGGTGAAGTTGACCAATATCCTGAGGCTGCCTTTAACTTAAAAGGAACAATTGACGAAGTTATTGAAGCCGGAGAAAAAATGTTAGCTGAGTCTAAATAATAAAAGATGAACTTAGAAATTATTTCACCTAATAAAAAGTTGTATAGCGGAGAAGTTACTTTTGTTTCTCTGCCGGGAACCGATGGGTCTTTTGGTATTATGAAAAACCATGCTCCTTTAGTTTCTACACTTAAACAAGGAACGATTAAGATTTTACAAAAAGAGTCAGGCAAGAATAAGTTTGATGATGAGTCGGCTGAATTTAAGCACTCTTTAAAAGACGATAAAGAGTTAACTTTTGAAGTAAAAGGCGGTGTTGTTGAAGTGAATAATAATAAAATAATAGTTCTGGCTGATTAACGTCTAACTACTATTAAAAGCAAAGTCCTGCCATTTGGTGGGACTTTTTTTGTAAATTTACGTATCTACTTTTTTAAGCACATGCCAAAATATTTAATGTATATCACTATTGGAGTTCCTGCTATTGCTCTTGGATTGGTATTGTTTATTTATTTTTTTCAGCACGTAATGGTATTTCATCCCATTAAATTGGCGCCTGATTATAAGTTTAGATTTGATGGAAAATATGAAGAGCGATTTTTTGAGGTGGGTGATGGAGTAAAGTTAAGTACACTTCACTTTAAAGTGGAAAACCCAAAAGGAGTGGTTTTTTATCATCACGGGAATGCAGGTTGTTTAGAGTCCTGGGGATATAAAGCTAAAGACTTTAATTCGTTGGGATATGATTTATTGGTGTATGACTACAGAGGATTTGGAAAAAGCACGGGAAAATTACCAACGGAAAAACAACTAATTGCTGATGCTAATTACATATATAAACAACTAAAAAAAGATTACTCGGAAAGTCAAATTGTGTTGTATGGAATATCATTGGGAAGCGGAATAGCAGCTAAATTAGCACAAGAACATCATCCTAATAAATTAATTTTAGAAACTCCTTACTATGGTTTTTATGAAGTAGCTAAATTTCATTTTCCTTACTTGCCGGCCAGATTATTATTGAAATATCATTTCAAAACACATAAATATTTAGAAAAAGTAGATTGCCCTGTTTATGCTATTCATGGTACTAATGATTTAGTTGTGCCTTATTCTCATAGCCAATTGCTAAAAGAAAAGTTTCCAAAAATTGATTTGTTTACCATTGAAGGTGGTTCGCATAGCGATTTAAATACTTATCCGGAATATCAGCAAAAATTGAGTGAGATTCTTGCTAGCTCGTCTCCAAATCAAAAATAGTGAGTCCACTCCGAAGCTTGGGCTCTACCCAAGTCGTTTTGGGTGGCATGTGCAAATTGTTGTCAGCAACTGATTTTATATCTTCTAATGTAGCAGGATAAAGGATAAAGGCTGCTTGTGCTTTCCCTTTTTTTATTAATAAATCATACTTTTCTAATGGTTCTGTGCCATTCACAAAACTAATATCTGGATGATTTTTTAAGTCGTTAATTCCCAATATTGGCGATAAGATATAATCTGTTAAGAGTTGCGCATCTAATCTTTTTACAGGATTGTTTTTTTCTATAATCTCCGCTTTAGGCAAAAGAAGATAATCTCCGTTTTTTAGCTTTAAAATAATTTGATGAACTTGCTTAGGTTTTTGGTTATTGTCAGCTAGTTTTTCAACTATAAAATTTTCTTCAAGCTTATTTAAAAACTCATCTTCCGAAAGTTGGTTAAGTGACTTAACTACTCTGTTGTAATCAAATATTTTTAATTGATTTTTTGGTACGCAAATACTCATGAAAAAATGCACATTATTATCTTCAGCCAAGTGATTATTTTCAATAGAGTAAAGTAACGAAGATGCGCTTCTGTGGTGGCCGTCTGCTATATAAGATGTTTTTATTTGTTCGCTGTAAATGGTTTCTATTTGTTTTAATGTAGTTGTATCGTCTATCTTCCATAGAATGTGGCGAACATTATCAGTTGTAGAAAAATCGTAAATAGGTTTAGTGCTTTCTGTTTGGTCAAGTATTTTATCTAAATCCAAATTATTATCATGAGTAAGACAAACGGGTTCGGCATGGATTTTAACTACATCAGTATATTCTTTCAGCTTTCTTTCCCTAACTGTAAGTGTTGACTCATGTATTTTTATTTTCCCTTCTTGATAATCTTTTGCGCTACTGCATCCGATTAAACCTCTGCAACTAAAGCCTTCTTTTATTTGTTTGTATAAATAAAAGCTTTTATGTTGGTCTTGAATAAGAAAATGTTCATTAATAAACTCTTCAAATTTATTACGAATAGCTTTTAGTTTAGCTTTTCCTTGTAGTTTTTTGTCAGCGTTAAAATCCGGATTTATAACATGCAAAAAGCTAAACGGATTACTCTCTAACTTTTGAGTTAAATCTTTTTTGGAATAGGTAATGTATGACCTTGATGCAACTAAATGAACCTTATCAGTTGCAGGCCTGTAAGCTTTAAATGCTCTAAACTTCATGCTGAAGCGGTAATGCCTCCATAATTAAATCTGCCAGCTCGGTGCCAATTCTGTCTTGTGCTTCAACTGTAGCTGCACCAATATGGGGAGTTAATGAAATTTTAGGGTGTTTTAATAAGGCTTCGTTAGGAGTTGGTTCATTTTCAAAAACATCTAATCCGGCTGCTGCAACTTTACCGCTATCTAACGCACTTATTAATGCCGTTTCGTCAATTACACCACCTCTTGCAAGGTTAATAATAATAACTCCATCTTTCATTTTTGAAAATTCATCTGAGCCAATTACTGCTTTTCCGCCATCTTGCTTTGGAACGTGAAGACTTATAAAGTCTGATTGAGATAATATTTCTTCAAATGAAGAGCTGTTTAGAGAAATGTTTATATCCTTGTTATTAATAGAAACTACAATATCTGCTTTTCCGCTAAACGTATCATGAAACAGCACATTCATTCCTAATCCTAATGCATAACTTGCCAGTGATTGACCAATTCTTCCAAAACCAATAATACCAATAGTTTTACCTCTTAATTCAATTCCTTTTCCGTATTTTTTCTTTAAATCTTTGAATTTTTCCAGTCCGTTTACGGGCATTTGTCTGTTAGCGTCATACATGCCTCTTGAAAGCGAAAACAAATGTGCCATAGCCAATTCTGCCACAGACTGTGAAGAAGAGGCAGGAGTGTTTTTAACGGTTAAACCTTTTTCTTTTGCGTAAGCTACATCAATATTATCCATACCTACACCGCCTCTGCCAATGAATTTTAAGTTTGGACAAGCATCAATTAAATCTTTTCTTGCTGTTGTAGCGCTTCTAACTAATAAAGCCGATATATTATTTTCATTGATATAATTGATTAAATCACCTTGTTCAACTTTATCGGTAATAACTGTATATCCGTTTGCTTCTAATTTTTCTTTTCCTGATGGTGAAATGCCATCATTTGCTAAAATTTTCATGATTATTTTTTTCTAGATTAACCTAATTTATTTTCTAATTCTTTCATTACATCTACTAATGCCTGAACACTATCTAACGATAAAGCGTTGTACATAGATGCTCTAAAACCTCCTACTGAGCGATGGCCTTTTATACCACTAATATTAGCCGATTTCCACATTTCATTAAAAGTATCTGTATGAGCTTCGTCTTTTAATATAAAAGTGGCGTTCATGTTTGATCGATCTTCTTTTGCAGTAGTTCCTTCAAATAATGGGTTTCTATCTATTTCATTATATAATAAATCAGCTTTTTGTTGATTGATTTTTTCAATGGCTTCAACTCCGCCTAAATCTTTTAACCATTGTAATGTAAGCATAGAAACATAGACAGCGAAAACTGGAGGGGTGTTAAACATGCTATCTTTTTTAATGTGTGTTCTAAAGTCAAGCATGGTAGGAATGTTTCGGCCATTTTTGCCTAGTAATTCTTCTTTAATAATATAAACGGTTGTTCCAGCCGGTCCCATATTTTTTTGAGCTCCGGCATATATCATGGCAAAATCCGAAACATTTACCTTTCTGCTAAAAATGTCTGACGACATATCGCAAATCATGGGAACAGGGCTTTTTGGGAATTCTTTTACCTGAGTCCCGAAAATGGTATTATTAGAGGTAATATGAAAATAATCTACATTATTAGGGATTTCATATCCTTTAGGAATATAATTGAAATTTTTATCTTCTGATGAAGCTAAAACATTAACATTACCAAATGGTTTTGCTTCTTTAATAGCGTTTCCTGCCCAAGTTCCGGTGTTAGTATAAGCGGCACTTCCGTTTTCTTTCATATAGTTAAAAGGAACTTTTAAAAACCCTAAACTGGCTCCGCCTTGTAAGAAAAGCACTTGATAGCCTTCCGGAACTCCAAGAAGCTCTTTAACCAGACTTCTTGCATTTTCCATTACCTCTACAAAATCCTTGCTTCTGTGAGAAATTTCTATTAACGATAGGTCTAGGTTGTTAAAGTTTACCACTGCATCGGAAGCTTTTTTTAATACTTCTTGAGGTAATACACATGGTCCTGCGCTGTAATTATGAACTTTTGGCATTAGAATAGTTTTTTCAAGTTAATATGGTAGTTAATTGGGTTGCAAATATAGGGCTTACAAAAGACTTTTTAAAGGCTGTTAGCAAGTTGTTGGCAAGTATATTCTACCATTTCATCGGTGATGTCTAAATGCGTAACCATTCTTACTGAGTCAGGCGTAATGGGGTAAGCTAATATTCCTTTTTCTTTTAATTTTTCGACTTGTTGCTTAGCAACATTCCCTTCTAATTGATAAATAACAATATTTGTGGGAGGTGTATCAATGCTTTTTACAAAAGGAAGAGTTTTTAAAGTGTTAGCTATTTCTTGAGCCTTTTTATGGTCTTCTTTTAATCGATTAATATTGTTGTCAAGGGCATAAATTCCGGCTGCTGCCATAAATCCTGCCTGACGCATTCCACCACCAAATATTTTTCTAATTCTGCGTGCCTTTTTAATAAAAGCTTTATTCCCTAATAATACACTTCCTACCGGACATCCAAGTCCTTTGGATAGGCAAACTGAAATAGAGTTATAATAGTTAGACAATTCGTTTGGTTTAACACCTGTTTCAACTAACGCATTAAAAACTCTTGCTCCGTCAAGATGTAAAGGTAAGTTGTGTTGATTACAAAGATTTTTTATTTTTTTTACTTGTTGAATATCATAATAATTTCCGCCACCTCTGTTACAAGTGTCTTCCAAGCTTACCAATTGAGTTTCTGCTTTATGCACATCATCAGGGTTAATACATTCTTCAACTTGTTCGGCTGTTAGTAAACCACTTTCAGAGTGAATAAGCCTTGCACTTAGCCCTGAATTAAAACCAATTCCACCACCCTCATACTGGTAGATATGATATCTGAAGTCGCAAATAACTTCGCCCGGAGGGTTAGTATGAACTTTAATGGCAATTTGGTTAGTCATGGTGCCGGAGGGACAAAACAATCCTGCTTCAAACCCAAAAAGTTGTGCGGATTTCTCTTCTAGCTTATTGATGGTAGGATCTTCAACAAATACATCATCTCCAACTTGAGCTGAAAACATAGCTTCAAGCATTTCTTTTGTCGGTTTTGTAACCGTATCACTTCTTAAATCTACTATCATTTTTCAAAGAAAAAGAAAAATAGTAGGAATTACTATTAGTGATTAATAATTTTTTTAGAAGCTAAATGGTAATTAGAATTAGGGTAAAGAACAAGGAAATAACTTCCTTTTGAAGTAATGCCCAATTCTTCTTTTGAAATTAAATAAGTATCGCCACCATTAAGCTTTAATTCAGATACAAACTCTCCTACAATATTACAGACTTGTAAAGTGAGAAAATCATAAGAGCCATTAACTGAAATGTTAATGTTATCTCCAAACGGGTTTGGGTAAAAACTAAAATCAAATTTGTTATAATTAACAACCACAATTCCTTCGTTCTTAGTTACAGAATTAAAATCAACGGATTTGAGTCGATAATAGTTTGTACCTATCTGAGGCGCTTCATCTTTACAACTATATGATAGAGTAACACTAGAATTACCGGCTCCATTAACTTGGGTTAGAAACTCAAAATCATATCCATTAGTCGATTTTTCAATTATAAAGTGCGAATTATTTATTTCTGAAGCGGTTTGCCAATTTAAATCTACATACGAACCATTTAGTGTTCCAGTAAAACTTAGTAAGCTGATGTCTAATACAGTTGTTCCACCCATGGGACCATCTCCTGATTTCCAAACCACATTCCCACATATTCGTATTCTATTCGATTGGCTTGATCCACTTGTGGGGCCAAGCGGAATTAACCAACCAGTAGAGCTAATATATACAGCTGAACCACAGGGTAATTCTAATTTTTGTCCACTATTAAAAACTAGAGAATCATTAACAATTAATGTTACCTTTGAACAGCTATTAAGATTAACTGAACTTGTAATTGTAACTATATGATTTATTATTATTGTATCATAGCAACCAGGTACTGCTCCACAATCCCAAGTAGCAGCATTATTCCAATTGCCAACAGCTTGAGAGCGGCATATAGTGGCACTAGTAGAGTGAGCGAAAAAAAGGAAAATAATTAAGTAAAAATACCTATACATTTAGTTTTTTGTAGGTGTTTATACGTAAAGGTAATAATATGTTACATGAAACAGAATAAAATTTTTTTAAGATTCATTAAACTACTGATAATTAGTTTTTTGTTAAGTGGTAATTTATTGTCTCAAAATAATGATTCACTGTATCATGCTAAAAATTACGTAGCTGAAACAGGGCCTAGTTCAAGCACCTATGGTTGGTGGTATATTTCTTATGGATTCAAGGTTTCTGAAAATGAAGGTTCAGGAGCTGATTTAATTTTCGGTAAATCTTCTGAATTTTTATTGGGATATCGTTTTAAACAAAGAATTACAAATTGGTTGCATGTCGGAGCACAAATTGGCTATTATTACCAGGCATACCATTTAAAGCAAGATTCTTCTAAGTTTTTTCCAAATAGAGTTTTACATGATCGTGAAAAGCTAATTCTAAACAATCTTGATTTCTCACCTTATTTAAGGATTACATTTCATAAAAAAAGAGGAATTCAAATGGGAAAGGTACTTGATATTGGTGGTTATGGTGGCTGGACTTATAGAACAAAACATCAGGCACATAACAAGTATAGTGTGGCTACTCCTGCCGGAGGTTCTAAAACTGATGTTTTAAATAGAGGTTTGGTTTATATTCAGGATTATCATTATGGCCTAACTGCCAGAATGGGAATTGGCCATGTTTTAATTTATGCTAATTACCGCTTGTCCGATATGTTTTTACCATCATACATTTATCCTGAGTTAAGCAGAATAAGTGTTGGGATTGAAATAGGACTACATGAGTAAATTTACATCTTCCCAAAAACTCGGATAAGATTTATTGACTACTTCTGGGTTTTTAATTTCTATTTTATGAAATACAAGACTAAGAGGGGCTAAACACATAGCCATTCGATGGTCGTTATAAGTTTCAAATGGAAGATTAGGCAATGAGATGCCACTATTTGTTATTTCAAGACTTTCGGATGTAGATTTGGTTTTCATCCCTATTTTTTTCAGCTCATTTTCTAATGCAATTATTCTTTTACTTTCCTTTATGTTTAGGGTTTGTAAGCCTGTTAAGTGGGCTGTTTTACATAATACAGCAGTTGTTATTGCCAGTGTTTGGGCTAAGTCAGGACAATTTGAAAAATCAAATTCGAATTTTTTCGGATAATTAGTATGTACTTTTTCAATTACAACTCCATTTTTCTCGAAATTTGTTTCAACTCCCAAAGCCCGATACAAATCTTTAACAATAGTATCGCCTTGCCAGCTTTTGCTGGTTAGCCCGGAGAGTGTTATTTTACTTCCAATATCTGAAAAAGCTAAAAAACTATACCAATAGGATGCTGAACTCCAGTCAGATTCAATGGTTATGTCTTTTGCAATATATTTTTGATGGTGCATTAAAATTGACTGGTTGGTTTTTTCATAGTTAATTCCAAAATAGCTAAGCATAGAAAGAGTCATTTCAATATATGACTCAGAAACAATTTCTGTTTCAAAATTAATCTGAAGACCATTTGGAAGGGTAGGGGCAATTAATAAAAGAGCTGAAATATACTGACTGCTAATGTTGGCGGGTAAACTTATTTGGTTACCATTAAGTTCGCTAGTTATAATTTCTAATGGAGGATACCCTTCATTTTCTGTATAGCTTATTTTTGCTCCAATACTTTTTAAGGCATCAACTAAAATTTTAATTGGTCGTTGCTTCATGCGGCTACTTCCTGTAAGAATTTTATTTTGTTGAGTAGCCACAAAATAAGAGGTTAAAAATCGCATACAAGTTCCGGCATGATGTATATCGATTTCTTTTTCTGAATTACTCAAAGCGTTAATCATTAGCTGAGTATCTTCAGCGCTAGAAAGGTTGTTTACTTTGAAATTTTCTTTACAAAGTGCTTTTATAATGAGTGCTCTATTGCTAATGCTTTTAGAAGCCGGAAGATTTATTTTTGTATTAATTATTTTGCTTTTTGGAGAATAAAGAATCATTGTAAAGCAATGTAATATTCTAATGATGTAATTATTTGTTCAATTTCAATTTCATGATTAAAACTTGCTTCACCAATTTTATTAAGTAAGGTGAAATTTATTTTATTGGAGCTATTTTTTTTATCATTTTTCATTAGCTCAATTAATCTATGAAAATGGATTGTTTCCAGATGATTGTATTTTGGAAAATGTTTTAAAATGTTTTTTTCAATAATTTCAAATTCTTTATTACTTAATGTGTTAAATTGATTTGATAAATAGCTTTCGCAAATCATTCCGATAGCAACCGCTTCGCCATGTAATAATGAATAATCAGGGTTTTCAAGTGAATAGGATTCAACAGCGTGTCCGATAGTGTGTCCAAAGTTTAATGTTTTTCTTTCTCCTTTTTCAAATGTATCTGCTTCAACAATTTCACTTTTTATTTTTACAGAGTGTTCTATTTCTTTTCTTGCTAATTTTTTAGCGTCAATTTGTATTAGTTCTTCCCAGTAGTTTTTATCTGAAATTAGTGCATGCTTTAACATTTCCGCAAATCCTGATGTGAGTTGGTTTTGAGGGAGAGTAGATAAAAATCCCGGAAAAATAATAGTATTTTGGGCTTGTGAAAATGTGCCCACCATATTTTTTTGTTGGTTTAAATCTACTCCGGTTTTTCCGCCAATTGAAGCATCTACTTGTGCAAGTAGGGTAGTAGGAATATTTATAAAAGGGATGCCTCTTTTGTAAGTAGAAGCAATAAAGCCTCCCAAATCGCAAATTACACCTCCTCCTAAATTTATAAATAAGGTATTCCTATTGGCATTAAACTGTGAAAGTGTTTCCCATATCTGATAACAAATAGAAATATTTTTGTTTTGCTCTCCGCTTTCTATTTCAATAATTTCGGCTTTAGAAAGGGAAGGGTTTTCGTTAATCAAAAGAGGCCAACAATACTTTAATGTATTTTCATCAACCAAAACAACCACATCGTTTTCAATAATGTTGAAAGGTTTGAGAAGTTGTTCAACTTCAGCCAGCTTTGAAATAAATATATAGTTGTTCTTGTTCACTTTAAAGATGCTAAATATAGATGAAAATTAGCATCTTATCGAATGTTTTAAACTAATTCTTTTAAAAAGTGTTTCTTTGAGTTATTAATCAAATAAAAAACTTAAAAATGGGATTTATTAAAGAATTTAAAGAGTTTGCCATGAAAGGCAATTTAGTGGATTTGGCGGTAGGTTTTGTGATGGGAGCAGCATTTAAAGAGGTTACTAATTCTTTTATTCAAGGAATGGTGATGCCTTTGGTTGGTTTAATTCAGGGAAAGGATATGAGCCAATGGCGGTTTATATTGAAAGACGCTAAAATTGATGCCGAAGGTAATGAAGTGGCCGCAGAAGTTGCTATAAAGTACGGTGATTTTATTGGTGTTACGTTAGAGTTTCTAATAGTTGCATTTTTTATGTTTTTAGTGATAAAAGGCATAAATCGCATGAAAAGAAAGAAAGAGGAAGCCCCTTCTTCTCCTCCTGAACCCAGCAAAGAAGAAATTCTTTTGACTGAAATTAGAGATTTGTTGAAGAATAAATAAAACCAAAAAGCCTCATTTTGAGGCTTTTTTAATTTGATTAAACTGATATTACTTATTAATATTATCAAATACAGTTGTATTGTATGGAGTTAAGCATTTATAGTAAATTCCATAACCTTTTTTAGTGAAAATAATTACATCTTTTTTGTCTTTACTAAAAGAATAGGTGTAAACATTTCCTACTTCGCTAGCTACAGTGTAAACCATAGCGCCTGTTTTGTCTTCTGATCTTTTAATTATTTTGTATAAAGAAGTAATGTTGTCAGTGGCATGTAAAAATTCATTGTTATTGATAAACATAAAAAAGCTACACATGGTTTTGGAATCATATTCTTTAGTAATTTGATAGTTTTCATCTAAGTCAAAGTTTTGGCTGGATACGATAGGCCAAACTTCTCCCGACTGGCTGAATAATGATGTACATGTTATAAGCGATAATACAACTGATAGATAAATTGTTTTCATAATAAATAAATTGAGTTTTAATTTTTTTGTAAAAGTATAATTTGTAGGAAATTGCTTCTATACGCAGTGTTGCGTATTAATTGCTTCTAGAAATAGAAAAGCTATTATTTGCCTAGAGTTTCAGTATTCCAGAGCGCTTCGGTAATGTTTCGGTCGTTTTTAGTGTAATAAACTCCGCCCCATGTATAATGTATTTTTTTGTAAACGTCCGCTTTTTCGCCTTTTACAACTATTCTTTCAAGAATGATGGCATTGCCCTCTTCATATTTTTTCTCTGTAACGCCTTGAGAACTTACCTTAGCTAAGTCACTATTTTTAGGTTGTTCTTCACCTCTGTAGTAAGTTACATTTACATTTTCAAGAGTTTTAGCCTTGTTTCTGTCAATAAGTTCGTTTTGATAAGCATCAATGTCAGCTTGTCTGGCAGCTATGTAGTTGTATTGACTTTGATATTTCATGCTTCTAGCGGCAGCTTCAGATGCCAACTGTTTAGCATAATCTAACAATTGTTGGTTGTAGTCCTGTGTTTTTTGCTGATGTTCTTTTATTTTTTGTTGTTGAGCTTCCTGATACGCTTTTTCTTGTTCCTCAACTGTTCTATCACCCTTTTTAGCATTATCTCTTAAATTTTTAGCCATTCTTTGTTGATCAATTCTTTGGTCAATAATTTTTTCAGCGTTTGTTTTTGTTTTGTTGAAATTCACTTGAATAAGGTCTTGCTGTTGTTTGTCAACTGCTGCTTGTAAGGTTTTTACACTTTCTTCTTTTTGTTCCCAAAGTTGATATTGGTAAGCAACTTTATCAGCAATGTCTTTTTGCATTTTTTCAACTTGTCTTTGATTGATTTCTTGTTGTGTTTGGTGCTTATCAATCATTGCTAATTTCATTTCTTGTTGCTCATCCTGAACTTCAAAGAAATAATTATCTTTTTCTTTATGGCGTTCTCTGGTTTCCGCTAAAAATTCTTGCCAACTTTTTTCTTGTTGCTCCATTAATTTAACAGCATTGTTTGTTTTTCGTTGTTGTGTAGCAATTAAATCATTTTGTTGGTCGGTAACATTCTTTTGCATCTCAACCACCACCTTATCATTTTCTAGCATTTTCTTATACCTGTCCTCTCTGAGCTGGTCATACTTTTCTTGAATTTCTTTTAACTCTTTTTCGGCAGCCTTTCTTTGTTCCCTGCTTTTTTCCATACGCTGCTCTTCTAATTCTTTTACTCTTTCAGAAAAGTCTTCATGCTGCTGAACTTTCCTTGTATGTTCTTTAAATTGGGCTTGTGTTTCTTTTATTATTTGTTCGTTAACGGCAAGTAATTCATCAAAGTTATTTTTTCTTCTGTCTTCAGCATTTTTAATCATGTCTTGTTGTTGCTGGTTTTGGGCATCAATGTATTCCTGCATTGATTTTGTTTTTTCTTCCTCACGTTTTTTGGCAAGATCAGCCAGCATTTTTTCAATTTCTTTTTCTTGTTTGTCGTCTATTGATTTACTAGGGCCGTAATCAATTACCACATTATCATTAGTATTGTTGTTTGTGTTCTGCTTGTTGTCTTTTTGAGCAAGTAGCATGTTGATTTTATCAATTCTATTTTTTGGATAAACCTCAGCAGGTTTAAGTTTTAAGGCTTCTTTGTAATAGAAAATTGCACTGTTATAGCTTTCAGAGTCAAAAGCACCGTCAGCTTCTGCAATCATGCTGTTGTAGTTGTCGTCTAATAACTTTTTCTCAGCTTCTGATTGTTGTTGGGCTAGTTTTTCCGCTTCAATTTGTGCTAGAATTTTTTCAATTTCTGAAATCTTAGCCGGAGGATATTTTTCCAGTGGTTTTAAATTATTTGCTTGGGTATATATTGAAATGGCATTTTGATATTCTTTATTACTGAAAGCCGCATCGGCTTGAGTGATTAAGTTTTTGTATTGTTCGTTTAGTGCTTTTTCTTGTTCGCTTAGTTGTTGGTTGGCTAGTTTTTCTGCTTCAATTTCAGCAAGTATTCTATCAATTTTGGCTATCTGATCTTTTGGATATTGTTCATTTGGTTTTATTCCTAATGCTTCCTGATATTTGCTTTTTGAATCTTCATAATTTTTAGCACCAAATGAACCATCTGCTTTTACGATAAGCTGACGATATTCTTCGTCTTTTTTTGCCATTTCAATTTCAATCTTTTCCTGATTATTTTCTTGGTTGGCAAGGTCTTTCAAAATTTGTTCAATCTCACTTATTTTTTGTTTAGGATAATCTTTATCCGGCATTACTGATGATGCAAGCACATAACTTCCTTTAGCTTTGTCATATTCTTTTTTGGCAAACTCTCCGTCAGCCTGTGCAATTAAAGCTTGATAATATTCTCTTTTCTTTTGTTCGGCTTCTGCGGCTAATTTGTCCTCTTTTTCTTTTTTAGTAATTTCCTCCAGTTTTTTATTGATTTCATCAATCTTTTGTTTTGGATAAGATTCTTTTGGCTTAACATCAAGAGCAAATTGATAACCTTTTTTGGCAGCTTCATAGTTTTCATTTCCAAAATCAATATCTGCTTTTGCTATTAGGTCATTATATTGTTTTTCCAATGTTTCTTTTTCTGCTTTTTCAGCAGCTATTTTCGCTAAAATCTTATCTATTTCTTCAATTTTTTGTTTTGGGTAAACTTCAATTGGCTTAATACCTAAGGCGGAATTGTAATTTTCTTTTGCCTTTTCATACTCACTGCTTGCAAAGAAACCGTCTGCTTTAGCAATAAAATCTTTGTACTGCTGTTCTTTTTGTTTTTCGGCTAATTCTTTTTCTTTTTGTGCTTCCAGCTCTTTTTGTTTTTCAGCTAAAATTTTGTCTATTTCTTCAATTTTGGTTTTAGGATACTGCTCATCGGGTTTTACTACCAATGCTTTTTCATAAGCTGATTTCGCTAACTCGTATTCCCAATTTCCAAAACTTCTGTCTGCTTCTTGGATGTATCTATCGTATTCCTCATCTTTTTTAGCCATTGTGATGGCAATTTGTTCTTCCTCTTTTTTCTTGGCAATTAAGGCTTCTATCTCTTTGATTTTGTCTTTTGGATATTGCTCGGTTGATTTAACCACTAATGCTTCATTATATTTGTCTTTGGCTGATTCTAGGTTCTGAGATGCCAATAATCTATCTGCTTCAGTAATGATGTTATTATATTTTTCGTCAACGGCAAGATTAGCCAGCAAGTCATCAATTGCCTTTATTTTATCTTTCGGGTATTGTTCTTCGGGCTTTAGCTTTGCTGCTTCTTGGTAGGAAGATTTAGCTTTATCATAGTTTTTATCTCCAAAATCTGCATCTGCTTGTGCAATAAGAGAATTATATTTTTCTGTTAACTCTTTTTCAGCTTTTTCTTTAGCAGCTAGTTCGGTCAGTATTTTCTCAATTTCTGCAAGTTTGTCTTTGGGGTACTGTTCTTTATCTTTGATGTCAGCAGCAAACTGATAAGAATTTTTTGCTTCTGCATAGTTTTTATCTTTGAAAAACTGGTCTGCTTTTGCAATAAGGTTATTATATTGTTTGTCTAACTCAGCTTGTTCTTTTTGTTTGGCTGCAAGTTCGGCAAGAATCTTATCTATTTGGGCAATTTTATCTTTAGGGTATTGCTCATTTTCTTTTATTGCTGATGCCTGCGTAAAGAAGGTTTTAGCATCTTCAAAGTTTGCATTTTCTAGCGAAAAATCTCCTTTATTAATCAGTTCATTATACTGTTTTTCTTTTTCCTTTTCGGCTTTTTCTTTCTCTGCTAGTTCAGATAACTTAGCTTCTATTTCAGATATTTTTGTGGCAGGATATTGCTCTTTAGGTTTTAAATTAAGCGCATTTTGATATTCTGTTTTGGCTTCATTCCATTTTTCTCCGGCAAGCAACTGGTCTGCTTTTGCAATAACTCCTTTGTATTGTTCATCAAGTGCTTTCGCATTAGCTAAAGCATCGTCTATTTCTTTTATTTTAGTTTTAGGATATGACTCCTCAGGTTTAATTTTTTCAGCCTCTTGATAAGCAGCTTTTGCATGCTCCCAATCTTGTGTGCTAAACAACTGATCCCCTTGTCTTATAGCTGCCTGATACTCTTTTTCTCTTTTCTCCTTTTCTAACTGCTCTTTATTAAGTTCTGCTAATATTGCTTCAATTTCAGCCAGCTTGTCTTTTGGGTATTGCTCATTTGATTTAATGCCAAGTGCACTGTTAAAATTGCTTTTCGCTTCTTCATACTTTTTTGCAACTAAAGCTGCATCTCCTTTTGAGATGTGATTTTTATAATCAGCTTCAAGCTGCTGTTGTTGTGCCAGAAGTGTTTCAATTTCTTTTAGTTTGTTAATTGGGTATTCATCTCTTGGTTTTACAGCTAAAGCTTCATTATAAGCAGCTTTAGCATCGGCATACTTTTGTTCGTTAAAAGCTTTGTCTGCTTTTGCTATAATTTGTAGATATTGCTCTTGTGCAGCTGCATCTTTATCTAGAATTTTTTGAATTTCATCTAGCTTTGTTTGCGGATAAGTTTCGTTTGGCTTTACAGTTTTTGCTTTGTTATATTCTGTTTTTGCCGTTTGCCAATCTTGTTTTGAGTAAGCTTTATCGGCAGCAGAAATAGCAGCAGCGTATTCTGCTTCTCGTTTTTTTCGTTTTTCTTCTTCTTCTTTTAGTCTTGCTGCTAACTCATCTTTTAGTCTGTCTATTTCCTTCTGAATGGATTTGGTGTATTCTACATCATAATCAAAGTAACCTACATTTGGGTCAAACCTAATCTTTGCTAGTGGTTGTTTTAAAATGGAAACATCTAAACCCGGAATTTCTTCAAATAGGTTCATTTCCATCGGAAACTCAAATCCATATTTTGCATCTTCTGGATTTACACCTTTTGTAGAAACAAAAATATTTTTAGAAACATGTCCGGGCTTGGTGAAATTTAGTTTGTAGTCTCCGTCAGGGTCAAGCGGAATAGTAAACTTACCATCAGAAGGTGTGGTAATGGTATTTACAAGATTTCCATTACGGTAAACCTCAATAACCGCACCTTCCATACGCTTCTTATCCTCTTCTTTTTTTACCATACCCACAACGTCTAATTTCCACTGAGAAAATAGGGTGGCAGGTGCCAGAAAAGCCGCTGACAACAAGCTGATTGTTAATATCTTGTTAATAACTCTCAAAACTTAGATAGAATACGCAACATACAAATATCGGTAATTGATTTCAATTGACCTAATTTAGATGTTGTTAACACATTTTTTCCATAAAAGTTAAACGGAAAATGCTTTTGTAAATTGTAAAGAAATTTATCTAAAATTCAATGATTTGTTCTACGTCTTTTGCCACAATATAGTTGCGAATCATTTGTCCGATGAAATTATCATGTTTTTGATGCTGAATGAATGTCTTTAAAAGCTTAACATCCTTGCTAATGTTTTTTGATGAAATATATCCAAATCCTTTGTACTTATTTCTTTCAACGAGTACAATTGCCTTTTCATCAGTGTTTCTTCCTTTATCAATAACAAAAAAGTTGGACGCCTTAAAGCTTAAAGATTGTAAAGCTTTATCTACTCTTTGATTGTATTCTTTTTGGTTTTCTTCGTTTACACAAGCTCCTTTACAACTTCCTATACCGTAATTATAACAACCGCCTTTTGTTTTGTAAACATTACAAAGTTTTGGACAAAGGTGATACTTATCAATAACTTTTGCTAGCGAGCTTTTAGCAAAGTCAAGAGAAGTAAACATTATTTTTTTGTTTTCTGAGTTGATGATGTCACCTGCTTCTAAATTCAAATACCCTTCTTTATTAAAGTAAGAGCGAATACCATAGCTAAATAAGTCCTTTTTACCAACTTTGTTGTGCATGGGTTTTTTTAGAGAAACGATTTCATGTTGTTTCAAAAAGCCAATCAGTTCGCTACCTGTTTCATCATAAGAAATATGGGTCGAAACTTCTTTCAAAATTTGATTTGCCCATTGATTTTTTTCATCAAACAGGTCAGAAATGGATTGTTGTAAGTTGTTGCTTATGCCGCAATAAACTAAATGATGGTTTTTGTTGAAGAGTTTATATAAAGCTTCCTTTTTTGGAAGAGACTGAATAGTTGAATCAGTAATTTTAACTTGAGCTTCTTCTTTAATGCCTATTATCTCCCCTTCTATTTTTTCTTTATAAACAAGCTTAGTTAACTTTTGATAAAGCTCTATTAAAGCTTTGCAATGGGAATCAGATTTTTTTTGATTTTCAATTTTAACCTGAAATGCCATACACACATCTACAAAATCAAACTCTTTAATTTCCGGGAATATTTTTTCTACCAATGACTGAATAGATAAGTAAGAGCATTTAAATTCGAAACCTAATTGTTCAAACTCTTCCTTTAATACATTGTATATACTCTCTGTTTCAAAGCCAATTAAAACTTTGTTTTCAGTAAGTTGAATAATGCGTTTTGCTAATTGATAAAACTTAGGGGAGCGAACAATATCATGGTTTTTAAGAAATAAATCTTCTTCCTCCTCTTGACTTAATTTACTCTCAGGATTTACTTCTGTTAATAATTCTTCTCCGTCTTCAGAAAAAATGGCAATATCTACCAATTTGTTCTGGTCATTTCTTACAATAGTTTTTATGTGTATGAATGAATTCAAGCCTGCAAAGATAAGCATTCAATAAGATGGAGGAAGTAAAGCTTAATCTATATTCCTTATTTGAAAGAATAGTTACCAAAATTTCCGATATATTTGGACTTTCATAATATTGAATGAAATCAAAGGGTAAAATAAAACAAGACTTTTCTTTATCAAAAAGAGTTGACCAGGTTGGTGTAATTGAACGAACAGACCGATTTAAAACCAGAAGTATAAAAACGGAGTCAAAAGTAGAAGGCCTCAAAACGGTTTTGAGTATGATTGACTTAACCACTTTGGAAGGTGCTGATACTGAAAATAAAGTGAGGCAGCTATGCACAAAAGCGATGCATTTACATGAAAATTACTCTGACTTGCCAACAGTTGCTGCTGTTTGTGTATATCCAACATTAGTTAAAGTTGCAAAAGAATCGTTAAAAGGTTCAGGAGTAAAAGTTGCTTCAGTTGCCACAGCATTTCCGGCAGGTCAATCAACTTTAGAAGTTAAAATTAATGACACTAAATTTGCTGTTGATAGTGGTGCAGATGAAATTGATATGGTGATTTCAAGAGGCAAATTTCATGAAGGAGAATACAATTTTGTGTTTGATGAAATTGCAACAATTAAAGAAGCTTGTGGTAAAGCCAGACTAAAAGTTATATTAGAAACCGGTGAATTAGGAACTTTTGATGCGGTCAGAAGAGCTAGCGATATTGCGATGTATGCCGGAGCTGATTTTATTAAAACATCTACCGGGAAAATATCTCCAGCTGCAACCATGCCGGTTGTGTTATGTATGTTAGAGGCAATTAGAGATTATTATTTTGAGACGGGAAGAATGGTGGGCATGAAACCTGCCGGTGGAATTTCTACAGCAAAATCGGCATTACATTATTTAGTAATGGTGAAAGAGGTAATGGGAGAAGAGTGGTTAGACAATCATTGGTTTAGATTTGGAGCAAGCCGATTAGCGAATGATGTTTTAATGCAGTTAATCAAACAAAAAACAGGAAATTATCAATCATCCGATTACTTTTCAATTGATTAAGAGATGAGTAAAAAAACAAAAGAAAAAAGCTGGAGTTATTCACCTGCACCCGAAAGTTCAGGTAGTGCAACTATTGAAAAAAAATACAATCTTTTTATCAATGGAAAATGGGTGAAGCCGTCAAGCGGAAAATACTTTAAAACCATTAATCCGGCTAATGAAACTGTTTTGTCCGAAGTAGCTGAAGCCAACGAAAAAGATGTGGATATTGCAGTTAAGGCAGCAAGAAAAGCCTATGATAAAACATGGAGTAAAATTTCTGCTAAGGAACGTGCAAAATACATTTATAGAATTGCCCGAATGATTCAGGAACGTGCCAGAGAATTTGCAGTAATAGAGTCAATGGATGGTGGAAAGCCAATCAGAGAATCTAGAGATGTTGATGTGCCGTTGGCTGCTAATCATTTCTTTTATTATGCAGGCTGGGCAGATAAATTAGAGTATGCTTTTCCGATACGTAAGCCCAAACCTTATGGCGTAGCCGGACAAATTATTCCCTGGAATTTTCCTTTGCTAATGGCAGCATGGAAAATAGCTCCCGCCCTTGCAACAGGAAACACAGTAGTTTTAAAACCCGCTGAAACAACACCTTTAACCGCATTAAAATTGGCTGAGATTATTCAGGAAGCTGAATTGCCTGATGGCGTTGTAAATATTATTACCGGAGCAGGAAAAACCGGAGCGGCAATAGTTAATCATCCGGATATTGATAAAATTGCTTTTACAGGCTCAACTACTGTTGGAAAAATTATCCAACAAGCAATTGCCGGGACAAACAAAAAAGCAACGCTTGAATTGGGCGGTAAAGCAGCCAATATCATATTTGAAGACGCACCAATTGACCAAGCAGTTGAAGGAATCATTAATGGAATTTATTTTAATCAAGGTCATGTATGTTGTGCGGGCTCAAGGCTATTTGTTCAGGAATCGGTTTATGATGAAGTAATCAGAAAATTAAAATGGAGAATGAAAAGCTTAATTGTTGGCGACCCAATGGATAAGAATACGGATATAGGCGCAATTAATTCTTCAGAACAATTAAAAACTATTGAGAAGTATATTGCTATTGGTAAAAAAGACGGAAACCAAATTTTTCAATCAGAATGCTCTTTACCTAAAAAAGGATTTTGGTGCAAACCTACTTTATTTGAAAATGTCGCGCAAAGCGATAGAATTGCTCAGGAAGAAATTTTCGGACCTGTGTTAGCCGTTCAAACATTTAGAACTGTGGATGAAGTTATTGCAAAGGCTAATAACACACCTTTTGGATTGTCGGCAGGAGTGTGGACTGACAAAGGAAGTAAGATTTTTAATGTCACTTCTAAAATGAAGGCCGGAGTGGTTTGGGCAAATACATACAACAAGTTTGATCCTACTTCACCTTTCGGTGGATTTAAAGAAAGCGGTTACGGAAGAGAAGGCGGATTGCATGGTCTTTCAGCTTATTTAAAATTTTAACCAATTATCTAATTAAAAGAGATGCGCTTGGAAGTATTAAAAACATATAAAATATATATTGGAGGAAAGTTCCCGAGAACTGAATCCGGTAGTTATTATAAACTGAAAGTTGCAAATAAAACTGTTGCTAATGTTTGTCAATGTTCTAGAAAGGACTTTAGAGAAGCGGTTGTGATAGCTAGAAAAGCACAAGAAGGCTGGAATGAAAAGTCAGCTTTTAACAGAAGCCAAATATTGTATAGAATCGCTGAGATGCTAGAGGGGCGAAAAGCCCAATTTATAGATGAGATGCAATTGATGGGTATTTCAAAAAGTGTTGCGGAAAAAGAAGTTCTTTCTTCGGTAGATAGGCTAGTTTATTTTGCAGGATGGTGTGATAAATACCAGCAAGTGTTTAGCGGAGTTAATCCTGTTGCTTCTTCGCATTTTAACTTTTCTGTAAACGAACCAATGGGAGTAATCGCATCACTTGCTCCGGAAAGCACCCCACTTTTAGGCTTGGTTTCAATTATTGCTGCACAAATTTCAGGAGGAAATTCATCAGTTGTTTTAGCTTCAGAAAAATATCCCTTAACTGCTATTACGTTTGCTGAAGTATTAAATTCATCTGACGTTCCCGGAGGAGTGGTAAATATTTTAACAGGTTTTAGAAAAGAATTAGTAGAGCATTTTTCAATTCACATGGATGTTAATGCAGTTGTTTATTGTGGAACAGACAAAAAAGAAATTGGGTTGATTCAAAAGAATGCTGCTACCAATATGAAGAGAGTTAGTATTTACTCTGACAAAGAAGTATTGGCAGATGAATTTGAAAACCCTTACGAAATATTAAAATCACAAGAAGTAAAAACTACCTGGCATCCTATTGAAAAAATTGGAGGTGCATCACCATCTTATTAATGCTTACAACCAACGAAATAATTGTTAGTGTAACGCTTTTAGCGTTATTAATAGTAATTTACAAAGAGTTACTTCGCCCTGCCGTTGCTTTTTTGTTGGCCGTTGTTATACTTTTATGTGTTGGCGTGTTAAAGCCAAAAGAAGCACTAGAAGGCTTTGCTAACGAGCAACTGGCAATCATTATTTTACTTTTAGTCATCAGCGATATTATCAGAAAATCATCTGTAATTGATGTGTTTTTCAATAAAATTTTAGGAAAAACTACTTCTGATAAAAAGTTTTCGTTGAAATTTATGAGCCTTTCGGCAGGTTTATCCTCCTTCTTAAATAATACTCCAATTGTAGCCATACTAATGCCTTACATCAATAACTGGAGTAAAAAAAATAATGTTTCTCCGTCTCGTTTTTTAATTCCTCTTTCTTATGCCACAATACTTGGTGGTTGTGTAACTTTAATAGGAACGTCAACTAATTTATTGGTTAATGGATTGGCTGTAAACATGGGGTTGGATGCTTTAGAAGTTTTTGAATTTGCCCCTGTCGGGTTAACCATGGCAGTTGTCGGAATTATTTATCTAGCCTTAGTTGGAAAAAGATTATTGCCTAATAAGAAAACGGCAGATATTGATAAAAAAGATACTTCTAGAGAATACTTTATTGAAACACGAGTTCTTGCCGATTCTTCTATTGTTTCAAAATCGGTATTAGAAGCAGGCTTAAGAAACTTAAACAATTTGTTTTTAGTTGAAATTGTAAGAAACAACAAAGTAATAGGGCCGGTAAGCCATGATTTTGTTATAGAAGCAGATGATACCTTAATATTTGTAGGAAACACTTCTATGATTGACGACTTAAAAAGTCCATCACTTGGATTAGGGTTGCCAAAATCTTGTGAGTTGTATAGTAATAGTTCGCATCTTTCAGAAATAGTTATTTCGCATAATTCGGGCCTGCATAATAAAACCGTAAAAGAATCTAATTTCAGAAGTAAGTACGATGCAGCTATTGTAGCGGTTCATCGTAACGGAGAAAAATTAAGTGGAAAAATTGGAGATATAATTTTAAAAGCGGGAGATGTTTTATTGGTTTTGGCAGGAGTTGACTTTCAACAAAGAACACAAGGCAATCAGGCGTTTTATACCATATCAGAATATAAGCCCGAAAAGGCACCGGATGTGTGGAAAGTATTACTTATTATAGCAGGTTTATTAGCTTCTATTTCATTATCTATTGTTGAGGTATTGCCACTATTCACAGGTTTATGTATTACTTTGGGAATGGCTCTTTTATTAAATGTGGTTCCGTTTACTGAAATCAGAAAAGGAATTGACTTAAATCTAATTCTTTTAATAGCAATGGGCTTGGCATTTGGTAAAGCTATGATAAACACAGGCTTAGCCGAACGACTTGCAAATAACTTAGGAGTAGTATTAACTCCAATAGGTTTAATAGGAACTTTAGCCGGAATATTCTTAATTACCAATTTGCTTTCAGCTTACATAACTAACAAAGCAGCAGCGGCAATTGTATTGCCTGTGTCTGTGGCAATAGCGTCTAATTTTTCTGTGGGAGTTACGCCATTTGTATTAATTGTTGCCTTTGGTGCAGCAGCTAGTTTTATCACACCAATCGGTTATCAAACCAACTTAATGGTTTACGGACCGGGTGGTTATTCATTCAAAGATTTTTTCAAAATAGGGCTTCCGTTAACCATTCTATATATGATAGGAAGTGCAGTAATATTAGCATATCAGTATGGCGGATTTTAACCAACATTTTTTAACGGCAATTAATGCCTCTATCGAAGCAGGTTTAGCAATTCTTAAAGTTTATGAAAGTACGATAGAAGTGGAGCTGAAAGACGATAAATCACCACTTACCCAAGCCGATAAAGCTTCGCACTTAGTAATTAAAAAAGCACTGGAAGGAACCTACCCGATTTTAAGTGAAGAAGGAAGAGAAATCAATTTTGAAGAACGCAAAAGCTGGAAGCAATTTTGGTTGGTTGACCCATTAGACGGTACCAAAGAATTTATCAAAAGAAACGGACAGTTTACCGTAAACATTGCTTTTATTGAAAATGGATTTCCTGCCGCAGGAATTATTTACGTGCCGGTTACCAAAGAGTTATTTTTTGCTTTTGAAGGAAAAGCTTACAAAGCCGAGAATATTGCCTCATCATTTCAGTCATTGGCTGATGCTACTAAAAATGCTGTTACTTTAAACGGTGCATACAGTGGAAAAGTAAAAGTAGTAGCCAGCCGTTCACACATGAGTGCAGAAACCGAAGAAGTCATTAATTCATTAAAAACAAAACCTGGAGAAGTGGAAGTAGTTTCTGCAGGTAGTTCATTAAAGTTTTGTTTGGTAGCAGAAAACAAAGCGGCCTTTTATCCTAGATATGCTCCAACTATGGAGTGGGACACCGGAGCAGGACAAGCCATTGTAGAAGCGGCAGGTGGCAAAGTAATAGATTATACCACCCAACAACGCAAAAGCTACAATAATGAAAACTTGTTGAATAATTGGTTTTTGGTAACCGCTAAAGGGTTTGAGGTTGAGTAAAAATAATTAACTAAATTCCTATCTTCGTACTCCCAATTTTTTACAACTATGTCAGACGATAAAAAAGTAATATTTTCCATGTCGGGAGTGGGTAAAACCCTCAACACCGGAAAGCAAATTTTAAAAAACATTTACCTGTCGTTTTTCTACGGAGCCAAGATTGGTATTATCGGTTTAAACGGTTCGGGTAAATCTACCTTAATGAAAATCATTGCCGGAATTGAAAAATCGTATGAAGGCGATGTAGTTTTTTCTCCGGGCTATACGGTTGGTTACTTGCCACAGGAACCCGAGTTAGACCCATCAAAAACGGTTCGTGAAATTGTGGAAGAAGGCGCCAAAGAAGTGGTAGAAGCGTTAAGAGCTTATGAAGCGGTAAACGAAAAATTTGCCGACCCTGCCGTGATGGACGACCCTGAAAAAATGGAAAAACTCATTAATGAACAAGCAAAACTGCAAGATAAAATTGAGCAACTGGGCGGATGGGATTTAGATGTGAAACTAAACAGAGCGATGGACGCATTGCGTTGCCCTGACGCTGACAGAACCATTGAAAACTTATCGGGTGGTGAAAAACGTAGAGTAGCACTTTGCAGATTGTTATTACAAAAACCTGATATTTTATTGTTGGATGAGCCTACCAACCACTTAGATGCCGAATCTATTTTTTGGTTAGAAAAACATTTAGAACAATACGAAGGAACCGTTATTGCCGTAACTCACGACCGTTATTTCTTAGATAATGTTTCGGGCTGGATTTTAGAATTAGACAGAGGTGAAGGTATTCCTTGGGAAGGAAACTACAGTGCCTGGTTAGAACAAAAATCTAAACGATTGGCACAAGAAGAAAAACAAGAAAGCAAACGAAGAAAGACATTAGAAAGAGAGTTAGAGTGGGTAAGAATGAACCCGAAAGGGCGTCAGTCTAAGGCAAAAGCAAGGATTAATAATTACGAAAATCTATTAAAAGAAGGAACAAAAGAGAAAGAAGCCAAGCTGGAAATTTTTATTCCTAACGGCCCAAGATTAGGAAATGAAGTAATTGAAGCTATCAATATTTCTAAAGCTTATGGCGATAGAGTGTTGATTGAAAATCTATCGTTTAAATTACCGCCTGCCGGAATAGTTGGTATTATTGGTCCGAATGGTGCGGGTAAAACCACTTTATTCAGAATGATAATGGGAGAGGAAACACCCGATGCAGGAGAGTTTAAAGTGGGAGAAACGGTAAAGGTTGGCTACGTTGACCAAAACCATAAAGAAGTTGACCCTGAAAAAACAGTTTGGGAAGTAGTTTCCGGTGGGCATGAAGTGGTTGAGGTTGGCGGACAGAGTTTCAATTCCAGAGCTTATGTTTCTAAGTTTAATTTCTCGGGTCCTGACCAAAATAAAAAAGTAGGTGTTTTATCGGGCGGTGAAAGAAACCGTTTGCATTTGGCCATGACTTTAAAAACGGAAGCAAATGTTCTGCTACTGGATGAGCCAACGAATGACATTGACGTAAACACCTTAAGAGCGCTGGAGGAAGGTTTAGAAAACTTTGCCGGTTGTGCAGCAGTTATTTCTCACGACAGATGGTTTTTAGATAGAATTTGTACACATATTTTAGCATTTGAAGGTGATGCCAATGTGTATTTCTTTGAAGGCGGATTTTCTGATTATGAAGAAAACAGAAGGAAACGACTGGGAGACGAAATAACTAAATTTAAGTACAAGAAGCTAGTGAAGTAGTTTATTCGTTAATTCTTTTATTTACAACATCCATTAAATCCTCAAAAAAGAGCTTGAATTCTTTTTCGTAAAGCGGGTAGTCTTTTTTTAAGTCAACAACGGCTATATGCATATTGTTTTTAAAATTAGCTCTTCTACTCATGCCGGTTAATGCTCTTCCAATGCCCGTAAAATTAGCATATCCGCCTAACCAGTCAAATTGCTTCATGTATCTGAATATATGTCTGGATTGTTCCGTAAAATGATGTTTTTGACTGTCTAATTCTTTATAAGTTTCAGTCACATATTTTTTTAAAGTTAATTGATGGTATTCTTGCCAGTTTTTAGCTAAAAAATGGTCGTAAAACACATCGGCAACTACAGGACTGTATTTTCTAAATTTTGGGCGTAATCTGATTTTGGTTTCCTCTACTATCGGATGTTTGTCTGTAAAATCGTCAATAAACCGATGTAGCAAAATCCCTTTTTGAATGTCTTCCGGAAAGTTTTGATAAGCCTTGCCTTTTACCGTGTCGGCAATAAAATTCCCTACTTTAAGCGAAGTATTGTCACCACTAAGGTATAGATGAGCTAAAAAATTCATTAGTACAAATTAACGCATTAACCAATTAACAAACCATTTTACCACTAATCCTTTTATAGATAAAACTTTTAAATATCCTGTTAACTTTGGGTTAAAATTTAGAATGATATGGAAAAAATAGGGTTGATAGTTGCTTTAATGATTTCGCTAAATGTGTTAAGTCAAGATAAATATGTTTATGAATTAGATATTTCTAAAATTAATAATGACCAGATAGATGTAGTGCTTTACCCACCAAAGGTTAAAGAAGATCAAGTGTTTTTCCGTTTACCTAAAATAGTTCCCGGTACTTATGAAATTTATGATTTTGGTCAATATGTTTCCAATGTAACGGCTGTAGATGAAGCGGGTAATAAAATGGAAATGAAGCAAGTGGATATGAATAGCTGGTCGATTAGCAACCCCAAAGCTTTGTATCAAATTACTTACACGGTAGATGATACCTGGGATGACACTAAGGCAGACAAAAAAGTGTTTGAACCTGCCGGAACTAATATTGACACCAATAATATTTTAATTAATACTCATGGTTTTTTTGGTTATTTAGATGGATATGAAAAGCTTCCGTTTGAGTTAAATATTACGCACCCTAAAACTTATTACGGTTCTTCTGCGATTATGAAAGTCCAACATTCACATACAAAAGATGTCTTTACTGTTAGCAATTATCACGAATTGGTAGACCAGCCCATCATGTATAATGTGCCTGATACTACTATAATGAAAATAGGAGATACGGATGTTTTAATTTCAGTTTTTTCTCCAAACAAGGTTTTAAAATCTAAAGAAATTAAGCCTTATCTGGATGATATATTAAATGCACAACAAAAATACTTAGGAACGCTTCCGGTAAAAAAATATGCTTTTTTACTTTACTTTTTTGATGCATCACAAGGCTTTGAAGGTGGAGTAGGAGCTTTAGAACATTCTTACTCATCGGTATATTATTTACCCGAAACGGAAATAAAAAATATTGCTCCAATGATTGCTGATGTGGCTGCTCATGAGTTTTTTCATATTGTTACACCGCTAAATGTACATTCAGAAGAAATTCATTATTTCGATTTTTATCGACCTCAAATGTCAAAACACCTTTGGTTGTATGAGGGAGTAACAGAGTATTTTGCCCATCATGTACAAGTTCAATATGGTTTAAAATCGGTAGAAGAATATATCGATCAAATTATGGCGCAAGTACAAGAATCAAAAAATTATAATGAGGAACTTTCATTTACTAAAATGAGTAAATATTGCCTGGAAGATTATCAAGATGAATACGGAAATGTTTACCAAAAAGGTGCTTTAATTGGTTTGTGTGTAGATATTTTACTCAGACATTATTCTGACGGAAGTTATACACTTGAAAATTTATTAGATACCCTATCAAAAGATTTTGGTAAAAACAAATCGTTTAAAGACGATGAGTTGTTTGAATATATTGCTGAAAAAACCTATCCTGAAATGTTGGAATTCTTTAGAAATCATGTAGAAGAGCCTGCTCCGCTTCCGTTAGTAGAAGTCTTAGATTATGTGGGAATTCGTTATTTAGAACCTAGAATGCAAAAGGGATTAAGTCTTGGTGGAATTTCAATGGGGCTTAATTTGGAATATGAACGACCAATGGTGATAAGCACGAAAGACATGAATGAGTTTGGTAAAGCTGTGGGTTATCAAGAGGGTGATGTGATACTTAAAATTAATAAGGAAAAGTTAGAATTAACAAAGATGGTAGAAGTTATTGAAGAATTCTATGCTAATGTTCAACCTGATGATGTGGTTAAAATACAACTGTTACGTAAAGAGGGCGACAAAATGAAAAAGAAGAAAATTAAGCTGAAAATATTTGAAGTGGATGTTATGTCGAAACCCACTATGGAAATTATAGAAACCCCTACGCCTGCTCAATTAAAACTGAGAAAAAATTGGTTAAACCAAAAATAACTTGATTCAAAAGAAGCTGATATACTGGGTGTTTCAGGTGGCAGGATGGAGTGCCTATGTTACGCTTATTGGTATTTTAATTGGTTTAAACCCTGAGAACGGTGGTATCAACAAAGTAGATTTTTACCTCAATCTTATTTCCATTTTTGTAATAGGAGTAGGGCTTTCTCAGTTGTTTCGTTTTGTGTTGATTAAGTTGGGGTGGCTAGAACTTAAGTTTCTTTCTGTTATTCCTAGAGCAATTGCTTTGGCAGTGCTTTTTGGGACAGCTGCCCATTTTTTACAATCATTTACTTCTGATGTTTTAATAGCTAAAACCTCTTATTTTTTTGAGTGGGGAGATGCCATTCAAAAAATAATCAATTGGAGCGTACTTTTCACTTTGTGGTCTTTGGTTTATTTTTTGGTTCACTTTATTACCAATTACAGGCAAGAAGAAATTAAAAATTTAAAGTGGGAAGCGGCAAAAAATGAAATTGAATTGAATCAACTAAAGTCACAACTAAATCCTCACTTTATTTTTAACGCGATGAATTCTATCAGGGCATTAATAAGCGAAAACCCTAATAGCGCAAAAGATGCGGTAACTAAACTCTCTAACATTTTACGTAATTCATTATTGCTAAATAGAAAGAGGTTTATTTCGCTGCATGATGAATTAGAATTGGTAAAAGATTATATTTCTTTAGAAAAAATAAGATATGAAGATAGACTAACCGTAGTTTATGAAATAGATGAAAATAGTTTATCCATAAATGTTCCTCCTTTAATGATACAAACTATTGTAGAAAATGCTATCAAGCACGGAATTTCTAAGCTTCCTAAAGGCGGTAAGCTATGTATACTATCAAAAAATGACGGTGATGCTTTGCTTGTTGAAGTAACCAATACAGGTAATCTTGACAGCAAAGCAAGTTCATCCGGTTTTGGAATTGAAAACACCAATCACAGACTGGAAATATTATATGGAAGTGACGCAAGCTTTACACTTTCACAAAAAAATGAAAATACTGTTTCAGCAATTTTAAAAATACCATTAACTAAAACGTAATACAATGAATGTATTTATAATAGATGATGAACGTTTGGCAAGGCAAGAATTAAGAGAAATGCTGGCCAACTACAAGCAAGTAAATATTTTGGCTGAATTTGATAATTCAGAAGAAGCCATTGAGGCCATTAATTCGCAAAAGCCCGATTTAATATTTTTAGATATTCACATGCCGGGCAAAGATGGTTTTGCGCTTTTACAGTCCTTAAATTATGTGCCTAACGTAATTTTTGTTACCGCTTATGATGAATACGCTTTAAAGGCTTTTGAAGTAAGCGCACTTGATTATTTGGTAAAACCCGTTGAACAGGCAAGGTTAAAAGCTGCCATAGAAAAAATAGAGTTATTACTGGAAGCAAATCCGTCAGCTTCAAATAATGATTTACTGGATGAAAACGACCAAGTTTTTGTAAAAGATGGGGAAAAATGTTGGTTTGTGCAGCTAAAAGACATTAGGCTGTTTGAATCGGAAGGAAATTATGTAAGAGTGTATTTTGAAAGTTATAAACCCTTAATTCTTAAGTCGCTAAATAACTTGTCTGAACGACTTAATGAAAAGAATTTTTTTAGAGCAAGCAGGAAACATATTGTCAATCTGAAATGGATTGATAAAATTGAAAACTGGTTTAATGGTGGTTTAATGGTAACTTTAAAAGACGGCACCAAAGTGGAAGTGTCCAGAAGACAATCGGCAAAGTTTAAAGAAATGTTGAGTTTATAAACTAAGTACAAATGAAAAAGATAATAAACACAAAAAATGCTCCTGCACCAATTGGTCCATACAATCAGGCTATAGTAGCTGGCAATACTTTATATACTTCAGGGCAAATAGCAATCAACCCAAATACTAATACATTGTTAATCGATAATATTCAAGACGAAACAAAACTGGTGTTAGAGAATTTAAAAGCCATTGTTTTAGAAGCTGATTTTAAAATGACAGATGTGGTAAAGTGTACCATATTTATATCTGACATGAATAATTTTTCTGCCATTAATGAGATATATGCAACCTACTTTACCGAAAATCATCCGGCAAGAGAATGTGTTGAGGTAAGAAGATTACCAAAAGATGTAAACGTTGAAATTTCTGCGATTGCAATTAAATCGTCATAAAGGACTCAAATACTCCGGCACCAACAGTTCCCATTATTATTAAAACAATATAAATAAGAATAATAATAAAATAAAGGGAAGAAAGACTTAGCCCAATTATTCCGCATATTCTTCCTGCTTTTAAATTTGAAAAAGAGGATTGCGTGTAAGCATTCGGGTTTTCTTGATAAAGTTTATTGTCAGCCTTTGCAAGGATAAGAGCAATAATGCCACATACTATTCCAAAAAAGCCATAGCAAAAGCATAGTACAATAGAGCAAATACCTAAAACAAGAACAGTTGTACCATTTGGTAAATCTTTTGGTGAATCATCTAATACTTTGTTATCCATAGTGTAAAAATAAAAAAGGCTGTGAATTTCACAGCCTTTTAATTAAAATATCTAACGATTAAGCTTTTGCTTCTCCAGAGTCTAAAACACCATCAGTACCTGAAGTGTTAGTAGCTCCTTGATATTGAGCATCACCAAATGCTAAAATAGGTAAGAAAACAATTCCTAAAAGGATAATTCCAATTAAGAAACCAGTGTCTTTTCCGAATTTTTTACAAATTAAATTCCAGCACCAAATACCAAATACAATGTTTACGTAAGGGATTAAAAGTAATATAGTCCACCAACCTGGTTTGCCGGCAATTTGAGTCATAATATAAAGGTTGTATATTGGAACTATAGCTGCCCAGCCTGGTTGCCCAGCCTTAACAAAGATTTTCCACATACTTGCAATCATCAATACGATAATTGCCAAATAAACAATAGCAATAACAATCATAGTTTTTAGTTTTAAGATTTAGAAGCCAAATCAACAACAATAATTTTTTGGGTACAAACATTTTTTCTAAAAAATATTAACAATTGTTAACAAACTTGTCTCGTCAATTTGACCACTTATCGAAATTATAGTTTGTTTCATCATTTGTTTTTCCATGCTTTTCAACAGAATACCTCTTATAATAAGAATTATTTTTGTCTATTGTTAATAGTATGTTTTTTTGTCCTTCATAGGGCTTATTTATACCTAATTCAATCTCTTTTTCGTCTTTAAAATACTCACACCAGTTGATAAAATCGCTATGTATGGTTTTATTGTTTACGCTAATAATCTCGTCTCCCCAGCTAATTCCTGTTTTTTCGGCATTGCAATCAGGGTAAAGTGAGTTGACTAATGTTTTGCCGTTTTGTTCTATGGTTTTAGTTCCCATAAATGTTTCAGCAAAATTGATGTTTTCTTCTTTTAGTTCAAGCCCTAAATAATGTAAAGCATTTTTTAAGTAAGGAGAGAAATCACTAACTCCATAATAAAGGTTTTCAAATAACTCGGCAATTTCTTCTCCCGCAAGTTTAGTTACTTCCGCAATAAAATCAGATTCACTTACTCCTTTATTTTTCTTGGCATATTCAAAATAGAAAGTTCTCATTAAGTCGTCCAGACTTTTTTCATTGTTTGATTTTTTTCTAATCCAAACATCTGTAATAAAAGCACATAAAGCTCCTTCGGTATAAATAGAAACTTTTCTGTTTGGAATTCCTTTGTTATAACCATCCAACCATGTGTCAAAAGAAGAATCAGCAACACTTAAATTAAATCTTCCAAAATTGGAATAATGACGGTCAAGTAGTTGGTCAAATGTTTTTTTGTACTGTTCAAAACTGAAGGTTTTTGAGCGGAGTAAAAATAAATCTCCATAATAAGTGGTAATTCCTTCCGCCAAATACCCTAATCTAGTATAATTTTCTTTTGAGTAATCATAGGGCATCATTTCTATGGGGCGAATTTTTTTAATGTTCCAGGCATGAAAAAGCTCGTGAGAACTTACTCCCAGTAATTCTTCATACCAACCTTTCATTAAGTCATGTGATGGACCTAGCGCAATTACCGTTGAGTTACAATGCTCAACACCATGATAAAAACGTGCAGGTAAAATTTCAAACATAAAATGATAATCTTCAAACGGAAACTCCTTCATGGTTTTTAATTGACTCTCTGTAAATGGAATAAAGTCATTTTTAATTCTTTCAAAATTAGGCTTGGATTCACCCTGAAACCATAAATGAAAAGTAGTGTTATTTACTTCATAAGAGTCGTGAATTATGTTTGGCGATGCTATCACAGGGCAATCCACCAATTCATGAAAATCGTTGGCAACAAAAGTATTTTTGGCAATTGATTTTAATCCGGTTGCAACTATAAAATTTTCAGGAGTGTTAAGTGTTAAAGAGCATTTATTATCCATTTTATCTTTTACGTAGAGAAATAAATTTACACCATTAAAGTATAGATGATCTTCGCCTATATATGATGAACCGGCATTAATTTCATTGGCATAATAGGTATAGGCTATTTTTATTTTTTTACAATTTTTAGTATTTACTTTCCAGCAGTCTTTACTTGTTTTTTTAAAGGTAAGTTCATCATCATTCTCATTATATGCTTTCCATTTACCTATGTTTTTGGCAAAGTTGCCCAATTCATATCGTCCTGGACGCCATGCCGGTAAATGAACTTCAGTAAAGTCTGCGTTTACTTCCGTTTCAAATGTAAGATGTATAAAATGTTTGTTTGGTTCTTGATAACTTACGGTGTAATTCATTAAATACGTATTTAAGTTAGAATATTCTTTTCGCTTTATTTTTATGTTTATTTAGAAAACAGTTTACGACTGTTTGGTTACAAATTTAATAACTCCTAAATTAGCCGACCTTTAAATTAAAAAATATACAGATGAATTACGATATTATTGTTGTAGGTAGTGGTCCCGGAGGATATGTAACTGCCATTAGAGCATCTCAATTAGGTTTTAAAACAGCCATTGTAGAAAGAGCAGAGCTTGGTGGTATTTGTTTAAACTGGGGATGTATTCCTACCAAAGCTTTATTGAAAAGTGCAAACGTGTTTGAATACATCAATCATGCATCTGATTATGGTATTACGGTTGGAAACTCTAAAGCCGATTTTGGAGGTATGGTAAAAAGGAGTAGAGATGTTGCCAATGGAATGAGCAACGGAATTCAATTCTTAATGAAAAAGAATAAAATTGAAGTAATAAAAGGAACAGGAAAAGTTAAGCCGGGCAAAAAAGTAGAAGTTACTGATGAGAAAGGAAAGAAAACCGATGTTTCGGCTTCTCATATTGTTATTGCTACGGGAGCTCGTTCAAGAGAATTACCTAATCTTAAACAAGATGGCAAAAAGATAATTGGTTATAGAGAAGCGATGACGTTACCAAAGCAACCTAAGAAAATGGTGGTAGTTGGTTCTGGAGCCATAGGTGTTGAGTTTGCCTACTTTTATAATGCTATTGGAACTGAAGTTACAGTAGTAGAATACATGCCAAATATAGTTCCAGTGGAGGATGAGGAAGTTTCAAAACAATTAGAAAGAAGCTTTAAAAAACAAGGTATTAAAGTAATGACAGATTCTTCTGTAGAATCAGTGGACACCAAAGGAACAGGTTGTAAAGTAAAAGTGAAAACTAAAAAAGGCGAAGAAATTATTGATTGTGATATCGTTCTTTCCGCTGTGGGAATTCAGGCAAATATTGAAAACATTGGTTTAGAAGATGTGGGTATTATTACAGATAAAGGAAAAATAGTGGTAAATGAATTTTACCAAACTAATATACCTGGATATTATGCAATTGGAGATTGTGTTCCCGGCCCTGCATTGGCTCACGTAGCTTCTGCCGAAGGAATAACTTGTGTGGAAAAAATAAAAGGAATGCATGTTGAACCAATTGATTACAACAATATTCCGGGATGTACGTATTGTTCGCCTGAAGTAGCTTCAGTTGGATTAACTGAGAAGGCAGCAAAAGAAAAAGGAATAGAAGTGAAAATAGGTAAGTTTCCTTTCTCTGCTTCCGGTAAGGCAAGTGCTGCAGGAGCAAAAGACGGTTTTGTAAAACTTATTTTTGATGCAAAATACGGAGAACTTTTAGGCGCTCACATGATTGGCGCAAACGTAACTGAAATGATAGCTGAAATTGTTACTGCTAAAAAATTAGAAACTACTGGTCATGAGATTATTAAAGCTATTCACCCACACCCAACAATGAGCGAAGCAGTGATGGAAGCAGCGGCAGCTGCTTATGGCGAAGTAATTCATATGTAATTATATATTAAAATAAAAACTAAGCCCCCTCAAAGGGGCTTTTTTTAGTTAGAGAAAACTGTTTTAAGTAGCGGAGATTGAAAAATTGCGGCAGGTGAAATGACATTTTCTTCATAAGGTATTTTATTACCGTATCTTTCTTTTAGTTTTTCTTTAACAGCAGGATGGGATAAATCAAATTCTCCTAGTTTTTGAAGCTTTCCGATTTCAATATCTAAAGCTTCTTTATATATTTTCCAAACTAGTTCGGAGCAATATATTTTATCGTCAGACCACTCAAAATAAAGGTCATAGTTTTTTCCTATTTGCTTTTCTCCGTATTGTTTCATTTTTTGTATTACGTCTGTTGTAATTATTTTTTTTGAATCAATTAAACGTTTTACAACATAATGTTGGTTATCCCCTCTTTCAATAAACTTTTGTAAAGGAGTTATTTTAACTGGTTGAACAGCCTCATAAACATATAAATCTCCTTTGTCTTCAAAAATAACTCCAACGTGACTGTATTTTGAATGTGTAGCTAATTGAATGGCTAAGCTTTGACCGGATGTTGAGCTTTGGAAAATAATATCACCATTTTTAAAGTCAATGTTTTCTTTAGAAAAATCGCTAGATAAATTATACTGTTCTGTATTTGTTTCAACACTATTGCAAGAAATAAATAGAATTAAAAGTGAATAGAGTAGTCTCATAATGTTATTTTTTATGAAACTACGAGAAATGGGTTTTTAAATTGTGAAGTGTGGCAAAATATTATGATTTTTTAACAATAAAAAAGCTGCCACTATGGAAATTTGCTTAGATGAATTTGGATGAGAAGAGTGGCAGCTATGCACAAGAGGAACTATTCCTTAATAAATTTTGAAATTTGCTGATTATATAAATCTTTTATAAAGTATAAACCTGAAGTTAGGTTTTTAATATTTATACTAGAGGTATTTTGATAGGTATTGATTGTTTTACCTGTAATGTCAGACAAAATATAACTAGACACCTTATTTGTATTTATAACCGTTGTGGCAGGATTTGGATAAAGAGTCATTTTATAATTTTCTTTATCTAATTCATAAATTTCAGTTGTTAAACCCGATACGGAAAATATAGTAATGCTACCACTTATTTCATTAGAAACTAATATTAATGGTTGGTTATTTGGAGATTCATTTGATGGAATGAATAAAATATTTTCCGGCCCCATGTCATTACTTACATTAGCGGCAATTGAGAAATCTCTTTTTGTTACGTAAGTAATAAAAGAGGGTGAGTTAGGGTTGGAGATATCGTATACCATAAACCCTCCCATTCTTTCTAAGCCAATTAGAGCATATATTTTATTACCGTCTTTAATGAGTTCAATAGCTTCCGGTTCACATCCTTTATTATCACTTCTTTTATCAAATGAGTTGTTATCATCATTATTTGAGTTGAAATTGTTTGAATAAGGACTATTTATTAAAATTTGCTCAAAATCACTTCCACTGTCAAATATTAAATTTCCATTATCGTCCCAAATTGAAAATGATCTTGTTCCGAATACATAAAGGCTGTCATAATCGTTGTCATTATCTGAATCTCCAAGCGTATTTGTAACAATGAGCCTTCCTAATGAAGAATCGTTTTGTAAAATGGCTGCGTTTGGAAAAGCTGATATATCTAAATTAAGTGAACTAATTTTTACTTCTTCAGAAAATGCGGAATAGTCTCTAGAATCACCTTCATTAGCGGAAACTATATAATTATTTGAACCAATACTAAATGACTTAATCGCATCTGGCTGATACATTCCAAAAAGCTTATCGTATTTTCTGATTTTAGCAATATTGTCTTTATCACTTGGGTCTAGTTCATTTCCACTGAGCCCATAATTTTTAAATCCTAAACCTTTTATACCTATAATTGAATCAGCAACTAAGTCAATAATAGCAAAAGCATTATTCTCTTGAAGAGAGACCCAAGCTTTTTTTGAGTCTTCAGAAACAGCTACGTATTCAGGTTCAAAGTCTTGAGCAGCTGAGGAGCTTCCATTATTGCCAAATACTCTAGTTGATTTATCTAAGTTTTGGGAATTATAGTAAGTAAAATCTAATGTTTTTACATGAGATGAATTGATATTTGATATATTTCCTGAAACATCAATAATACTGATAGATCCAAGTGGGTCAACTGTATAATTGTCATCCGGTTCACCTTCATTTGCAGTTATGATTTTTTTTCCATCTTTGGTGAAGGTTATCATATCGGGCATTACTCCAACCACTACCTGATTTATATACGTTCCTGCTGAATCAAAAAATACAACTTTTCCATTCATTTGAGGATTTGAATTTTCTACAGCTGTTGCTATAATTCCATTGTAACAAGTAACGCTATTTGCTCCGGAACCATAATTTGATAAATCGATAGATTTAATTAATACCGGAATGAGAGGGTTACTTATATCTATAATATCTAATTTTCCAGTCGATGCATTTGTTGAAAAAACTCTTTTGGAGTTTTTATCATAAGCAGCAATTTCTGTTGCAGATGCATCAAATAAATTTGTTTTAAAGGTAGATAAATAGGTAAAGTTTAATTGACCAAAACCTTTAATTGACATTAGCCATATTACAACAAAAAAGATGGATTTAAATAGGTTTTTAAGTTTCATCTTATTACATTTTATTTTGCAACAAGATTACATACCTAAAAATAATTACACCTTAATTGTAGGTTATTTTTGGTGACAATTTGTTTTAAATTATGATTAACGAATAGACCTATTATTAAATTAAAGCGACTGGAAGGTTTGACGAATATAAATCTTAAACTCTAATACCCATCACACAAATATCATCTATTTGTTCTAGGTTGTTTTTCCAGTCAAAGAATTTTTTTGCTACAATTTCTCCTTGTTCATTCATAGGTTTATCAATAATTGAAACCAGAAAATCTTTGAATGGCTTATATTTTAGCTTTTTTCCTTTTTCTCCTCCAAACTGGTCGGTATATCCATCAGAGAAGAGGTAAATGTTACTGTCTTTTTCTAGTTTGATTTCATGGTCCTCAAAATGTTTAACGGCTGCGCTTACTCCTCCAATAGAGTGTTTAGTTGGCTTAACTTCAATCAGCTCATTTTGTTTAGTAACCAATAATGGCCTGTTTGCGCCCGAATACTGAAGTACTTTTGTTTCTTCATTATAGGCAATGAGTGCTATATCCATCCCGTCACTACTAGTAAGTTCTTCGTTTCTGTGAATGTTAAAGGTTTGGTTGATTTTATTATCTAACATTTTAAGCGCAACTCCCGGAGATGTTACATCACCTTCTTTTACAATTTGGTTTAATAAGTTGATTCCAATCATACTCATCAATGCACCGGGAACTCCATGTCCTGTACAATCAGCTAAAGCAAAAATACTATAGGAGCCAATTCTTGTGTACCAATAAAAATCACCGCTTACAATATCTCTTGGTAAATAAAACATAAATGAGTTAGGATGGTGTTTATTGATTTCAGTTTTTGAAGGCATTAAAGCTTCTTGAATTCGTTTTGCATAATTAATGCTGTCAGTAATGTCTTTGTTTTTTTGCTCAATGATTAGGCTTTGGTGTAATATTTTTTCGTTTTTTTCTTCAAGCTTTTGATTAATTTCTTGTTGCATTTTTAGTGCCTTTCGCTTACTGTTGAATCCAAAAAATAAAGCAAAAATTACAATCAAAATGAGAAAACTTCCTGCAATAAATATCTTTTTAAGGTTGTTAGCTTTATCTAATTGCATTTGGTTAATCTCATTTTGAGCGTTAAGCATTTCTATTTCACGTTGCTTCTTTTCACTGGCATACTTTGTTTCCATTTCAGTAATAGCCCTATTTGAACTTTCGTTATATAACTTTTCATAAAGCTGATTATACTTTTGGCTATATTCGTATGCTTTATCCATTCTACCTAGACCTGCGAATATACTGTGAGCCTTTTGATAACCAATTGACAAGAATAGCTGAGCTTTCGCAGAATCAGCAAGTAAAATCCCTTTTTCTACATACTTAGCTGCTTCGGCATATTTTTTTTGAGTAAGGAGAATATCTGAAATATTAATATTAGAACCGGCTTGACCCTTTACATTATTTAATTTTTCTTTAATTTTTAGTGATTCTTTATAATACGTTAAAGCGGTATTATAATCCTCCATTTGTTTATGCACAATACCAATATTGTTGAATGAAAAGGACATGCCCAAAGAGTCTTTTAATTCTTTTCTTATCTCTAGAGACTTAGTGTGATATTCTATAGCCTTGTTATACTCTTCTTGATTTTTATAAAATGTCCCAAAAGCGTTGTAACAGTTTGCTAATAATTCTTTGTCATTTATTTCAAGATAAATTTTTTCTGCATCAAATAAGTATTTTTCTGCTTCGTTATTTTTTTTAAGATTAAGATAGAGGTATGAAAGACTGATATATGCATCAGCCTCTTCCAATTTTAAGTTGTTTTTTTTACTTAATTCAATGGCTTCAAAATGAATTTTAATAGATTCATCATATCTTGCCATTCGTTCCAAACAAGTTGCTTTTTGTCTAAGGTTTTTGATGTATTTCTCTACTGAAATGTCTTTACTTATTCTACATTTTTCAGAAACATAGTAATATGCAGAGTCTTCATTTTTGTCAAAGTAATGAGCATAAAGTTGATGGGCAGTCTTAAGCTTTAATGAATCTTCCTTTGAAATTAAAAACTCTTGCTTTAAGCTATCTACATTTATCGAGAATAAATTAACAACTAAGATAGAAAGGATGGTATATATAATTCCTTTTTTCAATTTCAGTAATTCAGTAAATAGTTAATTTTTTCTTCTATTTTTTCTTCACTTGGTAATAGTGCAGCTTCTAAAATTGAATTAAGCGGAATAGCAGGAGTGTTCACAGATGCTACTATTTCAAGAGGTGCGTCTAACCATTCAAAACAATTTTTAGAAATATTTCCTGCTAATGCTTGTGCAAACCCATTTTGTTCAGGTTCCTCAGTAACTACAATACATTTATTATGCTTTTTTACCGTTTCAAAAACTAATTCTTCATCTAAAGGAACTAATGAACGTAAATCAATGATTTCCACTTGCCCTTTATATGCCTTAGCAGCTCCGGTACTCCAATATACTCCTCTTCCGTAAGTGATAATACAAACCGATTTTCCAGAGTCGATATTTTTTTGTTCTGCTTCAAGAACAACCCTTCCTTTTCCAAAAGGAACTACATAATCTTCAGAGGGTTCAACAGTTTTTGCCGCCTCTGTTCCTTTTATTTTACTCCAGTAAAGTCCTTTGTGTTCAAGCATAACAACAGGGTTTGGGTCGTAATATGCTGCTTTTAACAAACCTTTTAGGTCAGCTCCTGTAGATGGGTATCCAACTTTAATTCCTCTGATATTTGTAACTATTGATTCAACCGAAGAAGAATGGTAAGGTCCACCACTTCCGTAAGCTCCAATAGGAACTCTTAAAATCATACTTACCGGCCACTTGCCATTAGATAAATAATTGGAACGGCTAACCTCTGTAAATAGCTGATTTAATCCTGGCCAGATATAGTCTGCAAACTGAACTTCAACGATTGGTTTTAATCCGACAGCGCTCATTCCAACAGTGCTACCTACAATAAATGCTTCCTGAATAGGCGTGTTAAATACTCTTTCGTCTCCAAACTGTTGGGCAAGTGTGGCAGCTTCTCTAAAAACTCCTCCAAGTCTGCCTCCGACATCTTGTCCGTAAAGTAAACATTCTGGATTTTTTTCCATCAACTCCCTAATTGCAAATAGTGCTGAATCAACCATTACGGTTGGTTCTCTGTCTTTAGGAGATCTTTCGCCTTTCTCTTCTGTGATAGGCGTAGAAGCAAAATAGTGAGTGGTTAAATCGTCAGGAGTTGGATCCTCAGCTTCTGTTGCTTTTTGGTATTCTGCTTCCACCAATTTTTTAGATTCTTCATCTATCTTATTGAGCTCCTTTTCTGAAATACCAATTTCAATTAATTGAGATTTGAATAATGGGAATGGGTCTCTTTTAGCTTGTTCTTCCAAATCATCTCTGTACCATTCTTTTCTTACTCCTGAAGTGTGATGATTAAGTAGAGGTACTTTAGCATGAACCAAAAACGGACGCCTTTCTTTTCTAATTATTTCTAACACTTCTTTAATAGTTTCATAACTTTCAAAGAAATCACTTCCGTTAATTGTTCTGGTTTCAAGTCCTTTAAATCCTTTTGCATAATGAGTAGCATCTTGAGCACGTATTTCTTTTGCATTGGCTGAAATATCCCACTCATTATCCTGCACTAAATAAAGGATGGGTAGCTTTTTTAACACCGCCATTTGAAATGCTTCAGCAACCTCTCCTTCGGTAATTGAGGCATCGCCAAGAGAACAAACGGTTACAGGCTTATCTTTACCGTAATCTTCTGATAAGTTTTTTAATTCTTTATATTGAATGCCCATTGCAATACCAGTAGCAGGAATCGCTTGCATTCCTGTAGCTGATGATTGGTGAGGGATTTTTGGCATATCATCCCTTCTTAAGCTGGGATGACTATAATAAGTTCTTCCACCGCTAAATGGGTCATCTTTTTTTGCTAAAAGCTGTAGCATTAATTCGTAAGGAGTCATTCCAATTCCTAAAAGAATAGAATCATCTCTGTAATATGCCGATAAATAATCTTGTGGTAGCAACTGCATCCCTACAGCTAACTGAATAGCTTCATGTCCTCTGGAAGTAGCGTGTACATACTTTGCAGTAATTTTTGCATTTTTTTCATACAATTCAGCCAAATTTTTGGCTGTGCACATCAATTCAAATGCTTTTAAAACAATTTTTTTATCAATTTTTATTTTCTCTTTTTCTTTCACAGCAACGCTTTCAGCCATCTTATGATTTTTAAAGACCTTAAAGATACAAAATTAGCCTTTGTCGCAATTCTAAAGAGATAAATTTGAATACGGAAAAAAGGTATTTAGCAAAAATTAAGTGTTTAGCCTTAAAAATTTTATGTAGGTTTGTGAGCAATCAAACTATGTAAAAATGAAATTAGATTTTTCTAAACTACTACCTCATATTATTGCAGTTGTTGGCTTTTTTCTAATTACTGCTATATATTTTAGCCCTGTTCTAAAAGGAAAAGATATTCAATCCGGTGATATAAAAAACTGGCAGGGTGTTGCGCAAGAAACCATTGCTCATAATGAAAAATCTGATGCTCCTGCTTTGTGGACCAATTCATTGTTTGGAGGTATGCCAACTTACCTTATTTCACTAGAACTTCATGGTAATTTGGTTCAACACTTTCACAAAGTATTTACCTTATGGTTTAAGAGTCCAATGGGATTTATCTTTACTTGTATGATAGGATTTTACATTTTGCTTTTATGTTTAAATGTTAATCCTTATGTGGCATTAATTGGTGGAGTTGCTTACGGTTTTTCCTCATATTACTTCATTATTTTGGAAGCAGGACACAATACTAAATTAATGGCGATTTCTTACATGGCACCTTATCTTGGTGCGGTATTACTCGCATTTAGAGGAAGATGGCTTTTAGGTGGTATTTTAGCTGCATTTTTCTTGGCGCTAGAAATTTCCTGTAATCACATTCAAATTACATATTACTTATTCTTTATTGTATTGATTTTAGGTGCATTTGAATTATTTAAGCATCTTAAAGAAAAGCAGCTCGCATCTTTTGCGAAAGTAGTTGGAGTCTTGTCTATTGGCGCAGTATTAGCCATTGGTGCTAACGTAAATAAGTTGTGGCCAATTTATGAATATGGTAAATATTCAACTAGAAGCCAAAGTGAACTAACTGCTACTAATGCTGACGACCAAACAAGCGGACTTGATAAAAGTTATGCGCTTGCATGGAGTTACGGAGTAGGAGAGAGTTTTACTTTATTGGTTCCAAATTTTAAAGGTGGAGGTTCTGGTGCTATAGGCAATTTGTATGAGGATAAATTAAAAGATTTAAATCCTCAAGATGCTCAAGTGGTAGCACAGCTTGATTCTTACTTTGGAGATAAACCGTTTACATCCGGTCCTGTTTATGTTGGGGCTATTGTTTGTTTTCTTTTTGTTTTAGCACTTTTTATCATTAAGAATCAATATCGGTGGGTGTTTTTAATAGCCACCGTTTTATCTCTTGCGCTTTCCTGGGGTAAAAACTTTATGGGGCTTTCTGAGTTTTTCTTGGATTATTTTCCGGGCTACAATAAGTTTAGAACAGTTGAAATGATTTTAGTAATTGCCGAATTGGCAATGCCGGTTTTAGCCTTTTTAGCCTTAGACCAAATTATCAAACACAAAAAGGAGATTAAAATGAAGCAATTATATATTGCTTTTGGACTTACCGGTGGTCTTGCCCTTTTATTTTGGTTAATGCCTGATTTATTCAACTCATTTATGAAAGATGATGAACATGTTACTTTAACCAGACAATTAACGAATTCAGGATTTCCACAAAATATTATAGGTGGTATTTTATCTTCTTTAGAAGAAACCAGAATGGCAATTTTTAGAGCCGATGCTTTAAGAACGTTCGGGTTTATTTTGGCAGGTTTTATTGTTCTTATTCTTTATTTGAGAAATACGATAAAAACAGAAATGTTAATAGGTGCTCTTGGTCTTTTGATTTTAGTGGATATGTGGGCTGTTAATAAAAGATATTTGAACGAAGATAATTTTGTAAAGAAAGCTAAAAATGAAGCACCATTTCCAATTACACAAGTTGATCAGCAAATATTAAACGATACTGACCCTAACTATAGAGTCTTTAATACCACAAAAAGGTTAGATCAAGATGCTTCTACAAGTTATTATCATAAATCTTTGGGTGGTTATCATGGAGCGAAAATGAAACGTTATCAAGAATTAATTGATGCTCACTTATCGCAAGGCAATCAAGCAGTTTTTGATATGATGAATACTAAGTATTACATCATCAACAATAATAATCAGCTTATGGCACAACGTAACCCAAATGCTTGCGGTAATGTTTGGTTGGTTAACGATTTGAAATGGGTAAAAAATGCAGACGAAGAATTAGCTGCTTTAAAAGAATTTGAACCTAGAGAACTTGCTGTTATTGATGAGCGATTTAAAAATATTGTTGGAGAAGCAAAACCTTCAAAATCTTCTGGAGATACAGCATATCAAACTTTATACGAGCCCGGAAGGTGGGAATATCAAATCAAATCTTCCTCAGAGAGTTTTGCGGTATTTTCTGAAATATATTATCCCGTTGGAATGAAAGTATTTATTGATGGACAACCTGCTGAACATGTGAGAGTGAATTACGTTTTAAGAGGAATGAAAATTCCTGCTGGAAATCATAAAGTGGAATTTGTATTTGAACCAAAATCATATCATTTAGGAGAAATAATTTCTTACATCTGTTCGGGATTATTGATAATACTTTTAGGAGTGGTTCTATACAAAGAAAATAAAGGCGAAAAAGTTTCAGTAACTGATAAAGCAGAGTAAGACTGATGCCTAAAGTTTTAGTCTTTACATATTACTGGCCACCAGGAGCCGGTCCGGGAGTTCAACGAATGTTAAAGTTTTGTAAGTTTTTACCACAATTTGGATGGAAACCGGTTGTTATTTCAGTTAAAGACGGAGCTTACCCTTCTATTGATGAATCATTGCTGGATGATGTTCCAAAAGATGTGCAAGTTATAAAAACGTATGCATTTGAGCCATTTCGACTTTATAATGCATTAAGAGGAAAAAAAGGCAAGCAAGTTCCTGTGGCATTAATTGGTATTAAGGATTCCAAATCATGGTTACAGAAATTTTCGGTTTGGGTGAGGGCTAATTTTTTTATTCCGGACGCTCGTAAAGGCTGGAATAAGTATGCCATTAGAATAGGCAAAAGAATTGTACGGCAACAAAAAGTGGATGCAGTAATTACCACTGGACCGCCACATAGTACACATTACATCGGTAAATATTTTCAAGAAAAGCACGGGTTAAAGTGGATTGCAGATTTCCGAGACCCTTGGGTAAATATTTATTATCATAAATTTTTTCCGATGTCTGCAAGAACTAAGAAAAAGCATCAACAAATGGAAACAGAAATAGTTTCTAGCGCTGATTTGATTGCCGTTGTCAGTGAAGGTTTAAAAAAAGAATTTTCTAATAGAAACAATAATATTGAAGTAGTCTATAATGGCTATGATGAGGATGATTTTTTGCGTGAAGAAAATAAAGCAACAACTAACTTTACATTAAGCTATATCGGTAATTTAAAACCCAATCAAAACATAATTTCTGTTTGGGAAGTAATAGGTGAACTAGTAAAAGAGAATGCTGACTTCTCTAAACATTTTAAACTGAGAATTACCGGAAATGTGGATGATAATGTTTTGTCTGTTATTAGGAAATATATCTCCGCTGACAATATAGAAATCACGCCATTTGTGCCACACAAAGAAGCTGCTAAATTAATGATGGAAGCTAATCTCTTACTTTTTATTATTCCTAATTCAGAGAACAATGGATTAATATTAACAGGTAAGTTATTTGAATATTTAGCATCTGGAACCACAATGTTATCAATTGGTCCGGTTGGTGGTAATGCATCAGAAATTATTAGGGCTTGTGACCGAAACTATATGATGGATTATTCAGATAAATCCGAAATAAAAAAGCTGTTGTTAAATCATTTTAACGATTGGAAAAATAATGGTGGAATTTCTAAAAAGCATGATATTTCATCTGCTGAAAAGTTTTCTAGAAAAAGCCAAACTGAGCAATTAGCCAATGCCATTTCTAAATTAATTCAAAATTGAAAACTACTGTAATTGATATCAATACTTTTAAAAAAGATTCTTCTTTTTATGGCGAGTTGCCCTTAGTACTTACGGTTAAAAGTTTTGAATTACAAGAAATCAGAAAACGATATTTAGCTTCAAAACACAATAAAAATAATAGAACAGGAAGTGTGGAAAGGAGAGCGGTAGCGTTGGGTGGAGTATCTTCTGTAACAATAAAAAACGGTAAAATTTTAAACGAAAAAGTAATCTGTGAGTTAAAAGAACCAAGAGGAATTGCTGCCAACAAAACTACTTTTTCAGTTTCTTCTGAGAACTTAGTTTATTTAATCGACTCCCGTTTAAGAAAATTAGAACATCCTTGGTTTAGTTATATTCATACAGTCGATTTTTCTTCTGATAACAAACAATTGGTTGTGTCATCATCAGGTTTAGACTGTTTGTTTGTATTTGATTTAGAAACCTTAGAGCTTACTCAAGAATGGTTTGCATGGGAAAACGGTTTTAATAAAGGAAAAGATCCAAAGACCGGTGAAGAAATTATTCTTACTAGAAATAGTAATGAAAAGGGCAGTAACATTAAGTTAATAGACAATCCTGAAGAGCAAGTTTTGCCTACAGCTATGAGAGCTGCTTTTATTAACTCTGTGGTGTTTGACGGAAATAATACCGATAAACTTTTAGCCTCATTTTTTCATGAAGGGGCTATTTTTAATATTGATTTATCTACTGGTGTTGCTACTAAATTAGTTGACGGACTTAAAAATCCTCATGGAGGAAAAAGAATAGGTGATGCAGTTTTAGCGACAAGTACCGGAACAGGAAAAGTAATTTTACAAAACCAAAACGAAAGATTAGAATTTGATTTTTCTAAATTACCCGGAAAACCTAAGGAATTGGGTGAGTTTGAGTGGTTACAAAATACGGTGTATTACAATGGAATTTATATTACTATTGATTCTAACAGAACTTCTTTTGTGGTATTTTCTCCCGAACAAAAATTGGTTGATATTATTCCGTATAACAATAATTGGGCGGTTCAAGATTTGGTAATTACCCAACTAAATGATGATATTTCGGAAAAATTGAAAAGCCTGAATGAGTAAAATTAAAATCATAAAGAAGATAAAAGCGAATTTTATTCGTTTTCAATTACATAGAATTTTTGGGCCTTTCGCTACACTTTTTATATACCTAGGCTATTTAACCAGACTTTCTAAATGGGCCTACAACAATAAAAAGAAGTTAGGTATTAATGACTTTTACAATAGTAAAGTTGTTCATGCTGACAGGTTTAAGCTGTATCAATATGTATTAGAAAAGGAAAGCTTAAAAGATTCAGAGTTTAATTACATAGAGTTTGGTGTAGGCAGAGGAAACTCCATGAAATGGTGGACAGAAAACACAACCAATCCTTCGTCTAACTTTTTTGGCTTTGACACATTCACAGGATTACCTGAAGACTGGGGAACGTATAAAGCGGGAACTTTTTCATTAGGCGGTAATTTCCCTGAAATTGTGAAAGACCAGCGAGTAAAATTTTATAAAGGCTTATTTCAGGAAACGCTTTATGGAGCTTTACCTGATATAAAATTTGACAAAAGAAATATTATTCATTTAGATGGAGATATGTATTCTTCTGCTTTATTTCCAATGGCGGTAATGTTTCCTTATTTAAAAACAAATGACCTTATTTTGTTTGATGAGTTTGTAGTTCCCATGCATGAATACAGAATGTATGAGGATTTTTTAGATTCTTTTCCATGCAAGCTGGAGCCTATTGGTGCTGTGAATAATTACCTGCAAGTAGCTTTTCGTTTAGTGAAATAAAAAAGCCCCACAAAATGTGAGGCTAAATTTTTTAAAAGCAATTACTTAAACTATATCTTTTTAACGTTTATTGCATTTAATCCTTTTTTTCCTTCTTTTAATTCGAAAGAAACTTCATCGTTTTCGGTGATTTGATCAACTAATCCAGAAACGTGTACAAAATATTCTTTGTCTGTCCCTGCTTCTTTAATAAAACCAAATCCCTTAGTTTCGTTGAAGAATTTTACTGTTCCATTGTTCATAATAAATAAAAAATAAATAAATAATTGCCCCAAAGGTACGAAAATTTAGACACTCTTTACTTTTTTATAAATATTTAACTATCTGAAAGAGTACGAATTAATCCTCAATCCAACGGATTAATTCAAAAGCCTCTGCAAAATCTGTATTTACTTGAACGCCTCTTACGTTGGCTAGTGAGCCCAAAAATGCTTCAGAAGCATAATACCTAAAGGTTTGTGATTTGTATTCACTTATTGCTTTAGCTTTAGCGGTAATGTGTTTTGCCTCTAATTTTACATGGAAGTTAGAAACGAATTTTAAACTATTCCATATTAACTCAAAGCCTAATAATTTACTGTGTTTAAAGGCTCTTATACCTTCATTATAAATTACTTGATGGTCTTGGTGAATGTCATTAGAGTTAGGCATAAAAACCAATTCAGGTTTTATTTTTTTTCTGAGTTTTACCAGTTCTTCTAAAATAATTTGTCGATGGTCAGTAAAATATCTTACAGGAATATCATAGGTAAAAACGTCTTCATTTTTAATACCTAAGTGAGCAGTAGCGGTTTTTAATTCTCTAAATAATGAATCTTTATCAAATCCTTCCGGGAGCGATGCAACGCAAGGGGAGAATGCCGCATAGTAAACTCTGCAACCGTTTTCAGTTAATTTTTTAATTGTTCCGCCACAACCAAATTCACCATCATCAGGGTGTGGGGCTAAAACAAGTGCAGTTTTTATGTTCATGTTTATTTGCTTTTAAATTTGTTAATGGCATTTCTGGTAAAATCAGATAACACCAATTTTCCACTCATAGCCGCTCTTTCACTTAATAGTTCATCCCAGTTATCAGTTCCTTGCCAAAATATTTTCTTTAACAATGCCATTGCTTCCGGGTTTGATGCTAATAACTTATTGGTTAATGAATTTATTGCTTCATCCATTTCTTCAATGCTTTCAAAAACTTCTGCATACAATCCTTTTTGTTTCGCCCAATCAGCTGTTTGCCATTCGGTAGCATCAATGGCTAATTGGCTCATGGCTGATGTTCCTATTTTTCTTTCTACTGCAGGACCAACTACAAACGGTCCAATTCCAACAGCCAGTTCGCTTAGTTTAACGGATGCAAATTTTGTGGCAAAACAATAATCTACGGCACTGGCTAGGCCAACACCACCGCCAACAGCTTTTCCATGAACCCTACCAATAATTAATTTACGACATTTTCGGCAAGCATTAATTACATTAGCAAAACCTGAAAAGAATTTTTTCCCTGTTTCTAAATCGTTTATTGAAATCAATTCGTCAAAACTTGCTCCTGCACAAAAAGCTCTATCACCACTAGATTTTAACTGAATAACTTTAACTTCATTATTGTTTCCTGCATCGGTAATGCTTTGTGCTAATGCTGCCAATACTTTTCCCGGTAAAGAGTTACTTAGTGGATGAAAGAATTCAATAGTAGCTAATCCGTTTTCAATTGTTGTATTTACTGTTCCTTGTTCAACCGCTGTTTCCATATCATTTACTGTTTTTTTACAAAATCGTTTGAATGTTCAATTTTACAGATTTTTATTGAATATCTGTCGTACCACTGTTCAATTCCTTTGAATTTTGCTGTTTTGTGAAGGGTGTTATTTCGCCATTCGTTAATGGCTTCCATACTTTCCCAATAGGAAATAAAAATGCCTTCCTGATTTTCATTGTACACACTTTCATAGCCTTTGTGGCCATTTATTTTTTCGGCTTCTTGCATGGTTAATTTATCCATTTCCTGATAACCTTCAAGTGTATTGCTTCTCTTTAATGAAAATATAACTTCGTACATTTTACGCTACTCCTGATTTCTCTTTTTCACCATGGTTAAAATCGTAGCCAAGGCACAAGTTTCTCCGGTTTCATCATAAACGTCTACCATAAACTTTACAATGCCTTTTGCAATATCTTCTTCATTCCGTTTTTCTTGTTCTATTTTTTCTTTTACGGTAAACTTAACGCCAATAGTCATGCCCGGGTAAACAGGTTTTGTAAATCTACATTCGTCTATTCCGTAGTTTAATAAAACAGGCCCTTTTTTGCCATCTACAAATAAGCCTGCAGCTTTTGATAATACCCAATAACCATGAGCCACTCTTTGTTCAAATATGGTTCCTTCTAAAGAAGTAGCATCCACATGCGCATAAAAATGGTCACCGCTAACATTGGCAAAATTTACAATATCAGCTTCCGTTACGGTATGTTTTCTTGTAATTAATGTGTCACCCACTTTTAGGTCTTCAAAATGTTGTCTAAAAGGATGAATATCAGGTTCATTAGCATCCGCACCTTGCTGGTAAACATTAGTTATATTAGTAATGGTGGTTGGTGTTCCTTGTATGGCAGTTCTTTGCATATAGTGTTTTACGCCTCTTACTCCGCCCATTTCTTCTCCGCCACCAGCTCTTCCCGGTCCTCCGTGAACTAATAATGGCATTGGTGAGCCATGTCCTGTACTTTCCTTTGCACTTTCTCTGTTTAATACTAAAATTCTGCCATGGTAAGCAGCTGCGTTAATCACATATTCTTTGGCAATTTTATCATCAAAAGTGGCAATAGAGCTAACCAATGAACCTTTCCCCATTTTTGATAATTCAATGGCTTCGTCTAAATTTTTGTAAGGCATTATAGTAGAAACCGGTCCAAAAGCTTCTACATTATGGCAGTCTGTATTTTTAAAAGGATTTTTATTTAAAAATAGAATAGGAGAGATAAATGCTCCTTTGTCTTTGTCAGCTCCGGTAACTTCAAACTTATTGTAATCACCAAAAACAATATCTTGAGATTTTGCCAATAATTCTACTTTTTCAATCACCTCTTTTACTTGTTCTTTTCCTGCCAATGAACCCATTTTAACTCCTTCAACCGATGGGTCTCCGATAACTACTTTTTCTAATCTTTTACCCAAAGCAATTTGAACATCTTCAACTAATTTTTCAGGAACGATGATTCTTCTCACTGCGGTACATTTTTGTCCGCATTTAACGGTCATTTCTCGCTGTACTTCTTTTATGAATAAATCAAACTCTTCTGTTCCGGGAACTGCATCTTCTCCAAGAATAGCACAATTTAATGAGTCCGCTTCCATGTTAAATGGAACTGATTCTTCCAGTAATCTTGGATGTGACTTTAGCATTTTTCCTGTGCTGGCAGAACCCGTAAAAGTCACAACATCTTGGTTAATTACATGATCTAATATTCCGTTGGCAGAGCCACAAATAAGTTGGATAGCCCCTTCAGGAACAATACCTGAGGCAATAATTTCTTTTACCACAACCTCAGTTAAATAAGATGTAATGGTGGCCGGTTTTACAATTGCAGGCACTCCGGCTAGCCAGTTTACGGCAACTTTTTCAAGCATTCCCCAAACAGGAAAATTAAAAGCGTTAATGTGAATGGCAACTCCTTGTTTCGGAACCATAATGTGATGTCCAATAAATGTACCTTCTTTAGATAGTTTAGCGGCTTGTCCGTCAACATAAAACGGTTCGTTTGGAAATTGTCTTCTTAAACTTGCATAGGCAAATAGGTTGCCGATTCCACCTTCAATGTCTATCCATGAATCTACTTTGGTAGCGCCTGTCCATGCACTTACTTTGTAAAAGTCTTTTTTCTTTTCCATTAAGTGAAGAGCCAAAGCTTTTAGCATTAATCCTCTTTCCTGGAAAGTCATTTTACGGAGTTTAGAACTACCGGTAGTACGAGCATAATCCATCATGGCGGAAAAATCTAATCCGCTTGAACTTGCGGTAGCTATTTCCTGACCATTAATCGCATTATACAATTTTTTACCTTCATCATTTCCTTCAATCCATTTTCCTAGTGCGTAATTCTGTAGTTTCATCTGTTTTTTTATTGAAATTTAAGGGAACTAAGATAATTAAATACTTATTTTAAGACACTTCCTTTTGCTCCCCACCAAGGGTGCAGTTCGTACTTTAACCTTCCGGCTTTTACAGCCGGGTCTTCGGCAAGAATTTTTTCAGCTTCTTCTATACTTTCAACATCAAAAATTAAAATGCCTCTTTTTTCGGTGTCGTCACCAAATGGTCCTGCAATGTTAATCTTACCTTCTTCAGCATATTTGTTAATATTAGCCAAATGTCCTTTTTGAATTTCTGCTAACTCTTCTTTGGTATATTTAGTTGATTGGTCGCCTCTTAAGTAAATACATAGAAAGTATTTTTTCATGATAAATGTGGTATCTCCTTCTTTTACTTCAAACTCTCTTTTTTCTTCTTGAGAAAGAGCAGGAAAAGCAGTTATTATAAATACTAGCAGTAAGATTGATTTCATATAAACTTTAAAATGGGTTTGTTAAAGATTTAAAAATAGAATAAAGTTTTCTTTTCTCCTTAAAATAGACAGTAATATTTATACGTTAAATACTTAAAGGTTTTAAAACAAAATGTTAACTTTACATTTATAAAATTCAATTCTTGAATGGAAAGATATGATTTATGTGTGATTGGTGGCGGACCTGCCGGGTATGCTGCTGCCATGAGGGCGATTGATTTTGGGAAGAGAGTATTACTTGTAGAAAAAAGTAATTTAGGTGGAGCTGGGATATACGATGGAGCTTTGGCATCCAAAACCATGTGGGAATTTTCTAACAGGATTAAATTCTTAAATGAGAATAGACCTGAAGATAGTAAGATAGACGTAACTTACGAAGAAGTCAAAAAAGTTGTAGAAGAAGCTCTGTTTGAGAGAAAGTTTCAGTTTTCATGCCACATGAGAATTATCCATGCTGAAACTAACTTAATTGAATATGAAAAAGGTGTGGCTAGCTTTTTAACCTCTCATGAAATCTTAATAAAAAAGACAGATAATTCAAGTAGAATTATTTATGCTGACCATACTATAATAGCTAGCGGTAGTAGGCCAAGAACATTACCTAATATTCCTTGTGATGAGAAAATAATTATGACCAGTGATGGCATTCATCACATGGAGGAGTTTCCTAAAAGCTTGGTTGTATTGGGTGCGGGTGTTATTGGTTGTGAATATGCTACCATGTTTGCCAATTTTGGAAAAACGAAAGTTCATATAATAGATAGAGCAGAACGAATACTTCCTTTTGAAGATGAGGATGTAGCTGAGGTTATTAAAAAGCAGATGGAGAAAAAAGGAGTTGTTGTTCATGGTAAAGCACAACTTAAGCGAATGGAAATTGTGGATGGGGAAGTAGAGTACGAAATTGAAAATTCGGATGGTACAACTGAAGTAATAAGGGTTGAAAAAGCTTTACTTTCTGTCGGAAGAGTCCCAAATATCGAAAGTTTAAATATAGATAATGCCGGTGTGAAGATGAGTAAAAGAGGAGTTCATATTGGTGATGTAGATACTCAAACAAGTGTTCCTCATATTTATGCTGTTGGTGATGTTTCTGGAAGAATAGCATTAGTAAATGTAGGGGAGAGAGAAGCACGGCATGCTGTTGTAAGAATGTTTGCCGATTTTCCGGTTAAACCAATCCGGTACGATAACGTTTCAACTATCATGTTTTTAGACCCGGAAGTGGCTTCAATTGGGATAAATGAAAAACAAGCTATTGAAGAGAATATTCCTGTAAGAGTAGCAAAAGTTGATTACTCCACTATTGCTAGAGCCATTGCTATGCGAAAAACAACGGGTTTTTTTAAAATTATTGTGAGCGATGATGAAGAAATGAAAGTATTAGGTATGCGTGCTGTTGGCGAACATGCCTCAAGTGCCATACAGGCAGTTGCTTTGCTGATATATATGAAGAAGGGAGTTGATGAGCTAGCACACATGATTCACCCTCACCCTTCAATTGTAGAAGGTGTTCAGGAGTGTGTGAGGATGTTATTAGGTAAATCGATTTACAAATCAGCTGTGTTTAGAGATAAATTAAAATGCTATCGATTAGTTAATGGAGAGAAAATCCCATTACACAAAATAGAACATCAAAATATTAAGTTTGATGAATTTGTTCAAAAACATCATGAACATAAAGAAGACTAATTTTTCACTTTAAATTTTACTTATGAAATTTCTGAAACTTTATTTCAGTTTCTCTTGTGTAATTTTTTTGTTAGCATCATCATGCTCAAACGATAGTAAAGAATCTGTAGAAAATGAAAAAGCAGTTGATAGCATTTTGAATGTAATTAATGAGCAACTTAAAGATGAAGTAAATAATGATTCACTTTATGTGTTAAGAGCTGAGAGGTATTTTGCTTTAGGTGAGTATGAATATGCTTTTAATGATATTATTCGTGCAATCAATCTTGATTCAAAAAACTGTGAGTATCACTGTACTTATTCAAGATTTTACCTTGATTTAAAAAAGTACAATGAGGGGAAACAAGTATTGGATAATATTTTGAAAGTGAATAGCGAGTGTACATGTGCAGTTTTAATGTTAGCAGATATTGCTTTTGTTTACAGAGATTTTAACCAATCAATAAAATATATTGATGAGGTATTAAAAGTGGATATGTATAACCCTGATGCATATTTTAAAAAGGGGCTGAATTTTTTAGCACTTAACGATTCAAATAAAGCAATATCAAGTTTTCAAACAGCTGTGGAACAAAATCCAAAGTTTGTTGAATCTTATATTAATCTAGGTGTGCTTTATGCTGGTAAAAGGAACCCATTAGCAGAAGAATATTATAAAACGGCACTTCAGTTAGATTCCACCAGATATGAAGTTCATTACAATTTGGCTATGTATTATCAAGAAAACGAAATGATAAATGAGGCTTTAAAAAAATATACTCAACTTACTAAAAAATATCCAAGCAAAAGAGAGCTGTATTTTAATATGGGGTATATTCATTTGGTTAAACTAAAGTTATATAGAGAAGCTATAGATTATTTTAACCAAGCTATCGCTGTTGACCCCAATTATTTTGAGGCATACTTTAACAAAGGCTATTGCTTAGAACTTTTAGGTGATATTATGAACGCTGAGGAAGAGTATAAAAAATCATTGGAAATCAAGCCTGAATATACACCAGCCGCTTTAGGTCTAGGAAGAGTTAGGGGTGAATTAGATATTAATAATCAACCCATAAAATAAAATATGTTAGAGCTTTCTTGCCACCATTAGCCCGTCTCTTACAGGCATTAACACATTTTCTACTCTTTCATCCGCATGAATTTTTTTACTATAGTCTATTAGAGCTTTAGTGTCTTTATCTATTTTTTCATTTTCTTCCACAACTTTTCCACTCCATAAAACATTATCAGCTATAATGAAGCCACCTTTTCTTATTTTATCAAAAACTAGGTCGTAATAATTACTGTAGTTTTCTTTATCGGCATCTATAAAAACAATATCCCATTGCTCGTCTAAAGTTGGAATAATGGACTTTGCGTCACCAATTAATTGAACCACATTGTCTTTAAACCCTGATTTCTCGGCATATTTTTTTAAATAACCTGATATTTCTTCATTATTGTCAATGGTGAAAATTTTTCCATTTTCAGTTAAGCCTTCCGCTAGGCATAATGCAGAATATCCTGTATAAGTTCCAATTTCTAAAATTCTTTTCGGTTGAATCATATGACTAAACATGCTTAGTATTCTACCTTGAATATGTCCGGAAAGCATTCTTGGAATTAACACTTTCTCCCAAGTTTCTCTATTTAGTTCATTTAAGTACGAATACTCTGGAGTAGTTAATTTTTCTACATATTCTTCAATTTCTTTTGGTAAAAAATCCATGATAATAAAGTGGTTTTTAGCGTTTTTCTGTTAATAACTTAAAAAATGTTGAAAACTTTTAGCCTGCAATTTAACTAATATAGCATTCAAATTACCTAGCAATGCTTAAAAAAATGAAAAAAGGCCATTTTTCAAAATTTCTATTTATTACATTTTTCTTTACATTTTTAGGAAGCCTTTCTTCTCAAACATTGAGTAAAAAAGAGGAGCGTGAATTGCTTGATAAAGCTGAATACTATTACTCAGAAAGGTATTATAAAACTGCGGGTGATTTTTTCGGTGATTTAAATAAAAGCAAACCTAACGACCCTTATTATAAATTAATGCTTGGAATTTGTTATACTCATATTCCTGCAAAGCATTCAACTTCCTTGGAGTTATTGAAAGATGTAAAAAAACAAAATCCTGACTTTAATGAAGTAAACAGGCATTTAGGTAGAGCGTATGCCGTAAATCATATGTTTGACGAAGCTATAAATCAGTATGAAATATATTTAAGAGATGAAAACTTGGAGCAGGAAGAAAAGTCTGAAGCCAGGAGAATGATTGATTACTGTGAAAATGCTAAAAAATTAATAAAAGATAGTTTAACAGTTGAAATTAAAAACATAGGAAACCCAGTTAATACAAAGTATGAGGAATATGTGCCGTTAATTACACCGGACGAGAGTATATTAATATATACATACAGAGGTACAAAAAGCTTGGGTGGTAAAATGGATAGAAATGGTAAGCCGGATGAAAATGGTGATTACTATGAAGATATTTTAATATCATATAAAAAGGATAAAATTTGGTCAGAACCTGTAAGTATAGGTGCAAATATTAACACTAATCGACATGATGCGAGTATAGCCTTATCAGTTAGCGGGCAGGAATTATTCATTTATAAAAGTACTCCAAAGGATAAAGGTGATATATACATAAGTAGGCTTGAAGGCGCCACTTGGAGCAAGCCTCAAAAATTAGAAGGCGATATTAATACTGAATATTGGGAAGGAAGTGCTAGTTTATCAGCTGATGGAAAAACACTTTATTTTTCTAGTGAAAGGCCCGATGGATTTGGAGGCAGGGATTTATACTCTGCAGAATTACAAGAAGATGGTACATGGAAAAATGTTCAAAATTTAGGTAGTACTATTAACACTAAGTTTAATGAAGATGCTGTATTTATTCACCCTGACCAAAAAACACTATACTTTAGTTCTGAAGGACTTTCTAGCATGGGAGGTTACGATATTTTCTATACTTATCTAGAAAACGATGGCTGGACTGAACCTGTAAACGTAGGTTATCCGGTTAATACAATTGGGGACGATAGGTTTTACGTTCTATCTGCTGACGGAAATACCGGCTACTATTCAACCGGAGGAAAAAATGAAGATGGTGGACATGATATATACACAGTAACACCTGGTAATTTTGGCAAAAAACCTGTGCTTGCTCTTGTTGTTGGAGTTACTTCTGCAAATGAAGAACCTGCTCAGGCTGACATAACTGTTACAAACCTAAATACTGGAGAAGAGACCAATCACAAGTCTAATTCGAATACGGGTAAATACATGTTGGCTCTCACTCCCGGTAGTAAGTACAAAATAGCGGTAGAAATCGAAGGTTATGATCCATTAATTGAATATTTGGATGTAGAGTCATTAGATACCTATGTTCAGCTGGAACATGATTTAAAAGTGTTTTCTAAAGATTTTGATAAAGGAAAAATTGAAGTTGCTGAGAAAGACCAAACGCTACAACAAAAACTTGAAAAACAAATTGAAAAATATAAAGAAAGTAGCAAAGACTATGGTTATGAAACTTATGCCTATGCAAGATTACTTAAAGAGTTTGGAAATCAAACGGAAGAGGGAAGAGAGTATTTTGTTGATTTAGGATATGATTTCCCGGGAGTAGATGGCAAAGGTCCATTTTCTACCTTGCAGGAAGCAGAAGATTATAGACAGTCAATGATTGCGAAAGACCCTAAAAATAAAGGCTTACGTATTATGGTTAAGCAAGATAACCAAAAACAAACTGTTCAGGAGTATTTCGAAAAGGATTTAAAGCAATATGCTTATGAAAAGAAAAACTTACATAACGAAATTACCGGTAACGATACCACTAAGACAAATGATAAACCGATAACCGAACTTAATAATAATAAAATATTAGAAGATGAGCGATTACAAAATGTGTATTCTAAAAAAATAGATGGAGTTTCATTTAAGGTTGAGATAGGGGCTTTTACAGATACAACTAATGTTGATTTATCTCACTTGGAAAAATATGGTAAAATAAATAAAAAGACTTATCCTGATGGAGTTACTCGATACTCATTTGGCCCGTTTAACACCCTTGAAGAAGCTGAAAATTTTAGAAAAAACTTAGTGTCTAAAGAGAAGAAAAATGAAGATGCTTTTGTTACTGTGTTTGTATTTGGTCAGCGACAATCATTAGAAGAGTTTGCTGAAAATGATATTATTAAACCAAAAGAAGGGCCTTGTGATAACCAAACGTTTGTTGACTTTTCTGATTTAGTAGGGAAAGACTTGAATGATAAAGCAGTATATGCTAAGCTTTTAAGTAAAGGAGGTAATCTTTGCGCTGAAGGTTTAGTTTTTAAAGTTCAAATTGGAGCCTATCGTTTTCCAGAAAATTTTAAATATCCTTACCTAGCTAAATTTGGTACAGCTACAGTTACTGACTACCCTGACGGAATTACCAGATTTACCATGTTTGAGTTTATTACTTTAAACGAAGCAGAAAAGAAACGGCAAGAAATTATTAAGGCCGGTCAATGGGACGCATGGATAACTCCTTTTTATAACGGAAAAAGAATGTTAATGGAAGAGCTGATTAAAGTAAACTTCTACGGAAGAAGCGTTAATTAGACTTTTTTCTGAGCCATACACACAATTGCATTCCACTATTAGTCCACTTCATGTAGGGCTTCAATACAAAATCTAAAAATTTTGGCATATAAGTGTCACACACGTAGTAATCATAATGGGCAATTTCATAGTTGTTTTTCTTTGAATGCTCTATAAAAGAATTTAGTCCAAATTCGTATAAATGAAAAGGTTCATGCATTGGAGAAACATTTGCGACATAATTTGTTCCAATCATTTTGTAATACATATTGGCAATTTTATTAATAAGCCACTTAGATGAAGGGACTTCTATATGGATTATTCCATTTGGTTTACACCATTTTAAAGCTTTTTGAATAGCCAGTGATGGATTATATAAATGTTCTAAGACAGCACCGAAAGTGATAAAGTCAAATTCATTTTCAGGATATTCAGCATTTTCAATAGATGTGTTTTTTAATTTGTTAGTAGCTATTCCCATTTTAGAAATAGCCCTATTATAAAATGGTTTTGATGGCTCAAAACCGTAGGCGTCAAAACCAAAATTAGAAAGAGATATCATTGACTTACCAATTCCTGCTCCAATATCTAGGGACTTCATTTTATTACTTTTAATAATTAATTTAGAGAGTATTTGTAGTTCACCCTTAAAATAGTTTGGGTTGACTTTAAAATAACTTTCTTTCCAATAACTTTCTGGAGGAATACCATAATGCGATTCAATGTTATCGGGATAAGGCATAGGGTTGGAGTAGATGAGGTTACAACTATTACATTTATAAATATTTGCTGTTATCCCTTTTTTCTTTCTAGGGTTTTTTCCTTGCGACTGATTTAGTCTTTTTCCTAAATAAATATGATTTTTTGTTTTTGAGCCACACATATTGCATGTTTCTATCTCCAAATAGTTATAGTGAATACTCTTAATCATTACCTTAAAGATATTAGAAATGAGATTAATTTTTTAATAGCTTTTCCTCTGTGGCTTATTTTATTTTTTTCTTCTAAACTCATTTCTGCAAATGTAATTGGGTAACCAATTGGTTTGAAAATTGGGTCATACCCAAAACCTTTTTCGCCTTGTCTGGCTATAGTTATCTCTCCTTCAACTTTTCCTTCAAAAGAGTATTCTTTTCCATTAATTATTAATGCTATTACTGTTTTAAATCTGGCTGTTCTATTATTAACACCAGTAAGGTTTTGTAAAACCTTATTTATGTTATCATCAGCATTACAACTATCTCCGGCATATCTTGCCGAATAAACACCCGGCTCTCCATTCAAAGCATCAATTTCCAAACCGGTATCATCTGAAAAACAGTTGATATTATATTTTTTGTAAACATATCTAGCCTTAATTAATGCATTTTCATCAAGTGTATTTCCAGTTTCGGCAATATCTTCAGCACAACCAATTTGTTGTAAACCTTTTATATTAAACTGTGTATTCTTTAATAGTGTTTGAATTTCTTTTAGTTTATTTGTGTTATGTGTGGCAAAAACTAAATCCATAGGTAAGTGAGTCTTGGTAAAAATATTCTTTATACTTTTTTAACCCAAATTCCGGTCGTTATATTATCTGTAATAACAGGAGTTTTTATAACACGTTATCTAGGTGTTGAATACAAAGGTATTTTTTCTTTTTTTGAAAGCGATATTATTTTGCTTACGTTGTTTACCGGCTTTGGCATGGATACCGCCATCAGTTATTATTTATCTAAAAAGAAACATGATATTTCTAAAGTGCTTGGAGCGGCAGTTCTTGTGTTAGTGACTACAATAATATTCTTGTTTTTGTTGCTTTTTATATTATTGAAAATAAATCCGAACAACCCTTTATTTCCTACTACTTATAATTCTGAGTTCTATTATATATACCTATTTGTTGCTGTAGTTCTTTCTTTATTAAATAGTTATTTTTCTGCTATATTCAGAGGATTAAAGGAGTTTAAAATTGTAAATAGAATATTGCTTATTAATACAATAGTTTCTCTAAGTTTATTTAGTTATCTTTTTTTTAGTGAATACTTTTTTAATGGTTTTAGTAAACTTCAAAATGTATTGTTAGTTAAGTTAATCCTACTATTTTTTTTAAATCTCATTTGGGGAGTTATGTATATAAAGAAAGTTAATGTTCGTGTTTCTTTTAATATTGATAAAGCATTATTGAAAGGAATTTTTGGCTTTATATCTATTATCTACTTAGCTGACCTTTTAAATTTTTTCAATTATCGTTTAGACCTATATTTCATTGAATTTTATTTAACCGAAGCAGATTTGAGTTATTATTCATTAGCTGTAAATATTGCTCAATTCTTTTGGATTTTTACGGCTAGTTTAACTACTGTTTTACAGCCAAGCTTAAATGACCCGAATGAAAATAAAGTGTTGGGTAAGTTTGTGTTTTATAGTCGTTTGAACTTTACAGTTATTTTGATAGGGTGTATTGTATTATACTTTACGGCCGGCTGGATAATACCTCTTGTTTATGGGAAAGACTTTTCTGGAACAGTTGTGGCTCTTCAAGTATTGCTACCTGCAATATTAGTGGGGTCAATTTCTAAAATGTTTGCCTTTATGGTGGTAAACAAAGGGTTCATTCGTTATAATCTATATGCTGTTATTTTTGGTTTAATAATTACTATATTACTTAATGTTATATTAATTCCGGTATATGGTATTATAGGAGCTTCCATATCTTCTTTGTTTTCCTATATAGTAATAGCGATTACCGTATATTTGTGTGTGATTAAGAAAGTTCGTTACCCTAATGCTAACTATTTTTTCTTAACATTTAATGATATCAAAAAGAATAAGAGGTTATAATGTCTGATGTAGAAAAATATTATGATAAGTTTAGTGAGCATCAATTGTCTATTGACATTAATGCCAGACATAGGTCTATCGCTCAAAAAGCTTTAGTTCATGGTCTCAAATCAAATTCAAAGGTTTTAGAGATAGGTTGTGGAATAGGAACCGTTACTCAATTAATAGCTGAAAACCTCACTGCCGGTGAAATAATGGCAATAGATATTAGTCCTAAGAGTATTGAAATTGCACAAAATCGACTAAAACATTTAACTAATGTTTCATTTAAAGCCTCTGATATAATTCAAGCAGACATTAATGAAAAATATGATTTCATTCTTCTTCCTGATGTCATTGAGCATATTCCCATAGAGCAACATCCTAAGTTATTTAAACAACTGGAAAGTTTACTTTCTGATAATGGAGTGATATTTATACATATTCCAAATCCGGACTATTTAGCTTGGGAAACGGAACATAATAAAGAAAACCTTCAAATAATTGATCAGCCTATTTATACTTCAATATTATGTAATTCTATAAAGGATACTGGCTTATATATTCATTTTCTTGAAACATATTCTATTTGGATTGAGCAATGTGACTATCAATCCATAATATTAAAAAGAAGTCCTAATAAGTTTAATAAACTAGAGTTTAACCCTACTTTTTTCCAAAAAGTTAAATTTAAGCTAAAATCAATGTTTTAGTCAAATGCGGGTATTATTTATAGCAGGTTGGCAAACTCCCTACGGTGATTTTATAAAGGAACATTGTAAGGCGGTCTCCAAATTTAATGAGGTTTATTACGTTTATATCAGCTTTAATAAAACCTTAAAGGGGTTCCCTTATAAAATAGATATAAAGGAAGAAACTCATGACAAGATTCATTTTTTTAATATTGAAGTAAATTGCTATTTAAGAAGGTTTGGCGTTTATGAAAAGTTAGTTAAGTTAGCTTTTCATAAAGTGCTCAAAAGAATTAATTTACCTTTTGATATTGTGCATGTGAATGTTCGAACTCCAGAAACTGAAATAATTACCTTAGATGATTCAATTTCGGAACTACCTAAAGTGATTACGCTCCATAGCAGTTTTTATCATACAGGAATATATAAGAGCTTTAGTGGAGAGAAATTACATAATGAAAAGCATAGAATTATAGATTGGTTTAAAAATGTAAACTTTTCTAAAGTCATTGTAGTTTCTGATTTTTTGGGAAATGTCTTGAATAAAGACTTTAAGATTTCTTCTCATAAGCTGGTTAAAGTACCTAATACTGTATCAGGGTTGTATAACTTTAAAAATAAACAGATTGAGCATAAAATAAATATCTGTTTAATAGCTAATTGGATTTACCCGAAGAACCCTATGATGTTCGTACGTTCTCTTGAATTAATAGATGAGATACTTAGATCAAAAATTTGTATTAATTGGATTGGTAGAGGAGAGCAATTAACCGAAGTAAAAGAGTTTGTAAACTCTAAACTTAAAGACATTCAGATTAATTTTATTGGACCGGTTTATGAAAAAGAAAAGCTAACAGATTACTTAAAAGGAGCTGATTTGTTTGTACACCCTACAGATGCTGAAAATCTACCTTGCGTTATCATTGAGAGCATATGTTGTGGAACTCCGGTATTGAGTAATACGGTGGGTGGAGTTCCGGAGCTGATTAATGAGTCAAATGGTATTTTAGTAGAACCCAATAATCCTGAAAAGTTTGCAGCAGCTTTTCAAGAAATAATTGACAATATATCGAATTATAATAACGAAAAAATTTCAGAAAGTGCAGTAAAGGAGTTTAGTTACAATTCAGTTGGTAAACAAATAACGCAGATATATGAAACTGTCTTAAATCCTAATGCCAATTATATTCAGTGTACTAGATGTGTTATGGATAACCAATCCAACAGAGAAATTTGGTTTAACGAAAATGGAGTGTGTAGATATTGTGAGGAGTTTGATGTTTTATCAAAACAAAGAATTCAATCTGACAAAGAAGGTATTATTAATGAAGTTATTAAGGAAATTAAAAAGGCCGGAGTAGGGAAAAAATATGATTGTATATTGGGTGTAAGTGGAGGAGTGGATAGTTCTTATACTGCTTATTTGTTAAAAGCGTATAATTTAAACCCTTTAATTGTACATTTTGATAATAGCTGGAATAGTCAGTTTTCTGTAAAAAATATAGAGAGCATTGTAGATAAATTGGGCTTTGATTTATATACCGAAGTAGTTGATTGGGATGAGTTTCGAGATATTCAACTTTCATTTTTGAAAGCTTCAGTAGTAGATATTGAGTTGGTGACTGATTATGCAATTAATACTTTAATGTATATAATTTCTAATAAATATAATGTTAAGTACATAATAACTGGCCATAATTACTCTACTGAATCTATAATGCCAAGCTCATGGGTTCATGCAAAAAGTGACTTATTAAATATTAGGGATATTCATAAGAGATTTGGTTCAATCCCTATGAAAACATTTCCACAAATGGGATATTTTAAAAAGGCATATTATGTACAACTCAAAAAAATAAAAGTTTTACCATTACTTAATTATGTGGAATATGATAAGGAGAAAGCCAAGAAAATTATAATTGAAAAGTTAGATTGGAAAGACTATGGCGGGAAACATACCGAATCCTTTTTTACTAAGTTTTACCAAAATTACATCCTTCCAACTAAGTTTAAGATTGATAAAAGAAAAGCACACTTATCTTCGCTAATATGTTCCGGTCAAATTTCAAAAGATGAAGCATTAAAAGAACTTGACAAAAACATCTATGATGAGTCAGAATTGAGGAATGATAAAGCTTATTTTATTAAAAAAATGCAATTAACTGGACAAGAATTTAATGATATTATGAGCTTACCAATAAAAAAGCATACTCATTATAAATCTTACGTAACAAGGCACTATAAGTATGAGGTTTTACTTTCAAAGAAATTAAAGTTTATTACGAGACCTATTAAGAAAATTTTAGGAATTAAAGTGGAAAACAACTATATCTAATGGCTAATAAAGGGAAAGTTATAATGCTTATGGATAATCCTTTTCTATCTGACGATAGAGTAGAAAAGGAAATAAAATCATTAGTAAGCAATAATTATGAGGTGGTGGTTTATGCATCCCAAAGTAATACTTTGCCCGGTGAGGAAACTAAATTTAAAGTTACTGTTAAACGGATATTAAATGTTGAGTATTTAAGAAAACCATTTTCAAAAGAATTTAAAAAACACGCTGAAACCATATCTTTTTTAATTTCTCAAGAAAAGGCTGATGTTATTCATTGTCATGACTATCATGTTTTAAATATCGGATTGGCAGTAAAGAAACAGACTCCTTCTATTAAATTGGTTTATGATGCCCATGAATGGTTAAAAGGTTATCATCCATATAAAGAAGCAAAGGGTTTTATTAATAAAGTTAAAGCCTATTTGGTTTGGCAAAAAGAAATAATGAATGAAACGATAGCCTTAAAGCATATAGATGCTTTGATTTCCATTTCGGAGCCAATACTAAATTTTATTAATAAGAAAATAGCACATAGAACTTACTTATATAATGTCCCGGATGTATCGGAAGTAGTGACTTCAGATATTGATTTGAAAGGTTTATTAGGGATTAAAAGCAATCAAAAACTAGCTGTCTTTGTTGGAAATATTTACGTTAGCAATAACAGTTTTTTAAAATTTGCGGAAGCGTTGTATAATAATGACGTTAGCATGGTTGTTTTTGGCAATAAGAAACGACATGATGAATTGAAGGATACAATGGTTAGTTTACCTAAGCTTTCAAAACACATTTTTTTTCATGATTACCTGACTCAAGCTGAACGAATAAATATAATCTCCTCTGCAGATTTTGGTGTAATCTTTCACCCTATTGACAGACCCTCTAACTATTACTCAATGTCTAATAGATGGTTTGAGTTTTTGGCTGCAGGATTGCCTGTTTTTTCTACAGAAATTGAGGCAGCTTTAAAAAGTGAAGCGGAACCAAATTCTTACGTTACTACTTTTAATAAAAGTAATATTGAAAAAAAGCTGAAGAGTTTATTAAATGATTTAGAAAATATGAAGTTGGCTGCCAATAGTAATATGCAAAAATATACTTGGGAAAACGAAGAACCTAAATTATTAAAACTTTATAACGATTTAGTAGAAAAATGAAACCCTTAATTTCTGTCATAATGCCGGTTTTTAACGCTGAAAAATATGTTTCAGAGGCTATTCAGTCTGTTCTCAATCAAGATTATGAAAACTGGGAATTGCTTGTTGTTAATGATGGTAGTATTGATGATTCCTTGCGAGTTATAAATGAATTTAAGGATAGTAGAATAAAACTTTTTTCACAGGAAAATAAAGGTGTAAGCTCAGCAAGAAATACAGCTCTTGAAAGAATGAATGGAGATTATTTTTGCTTTTTAGATGCTGATGATGTTTATACAAAAACAAGTATATCAAATAGACTTGAAATATTTTTGAAAGGAGACAATATTCACTTTGTAGATGGTAAAGTAGAAGTTTTTAATCAAGATTTCTCACAACTAATTTCAACTTACTCACCGAATTTCAAAGGAAACCCAACAGAAGAATTAATAAGTCTTTCCGGAAAATGCTTTTTTGGTACATCATGGATGTTTAAGAGATTGAAAAATGTAAAATATAAGTTTAATGAGTCTTTGACTCATGGAGAAGATTTATGGTTTTGTATTGAAAACTCCATTAATAAAAATTATTCATATACAAGTGAATCGGTTTTATGGTATAGAAAGCACAAATTATCTGCAATGAATGATTTAGGGAAACTTGAAAGCGGGTATATACAGATTGGAAAGTTGATAGATGAGCTAGATATACAAGAATCTCTAAAACAGCAATACCAATCTAAAGTTAAGTCAATAATGTTTAAGTCCTATCTTAAAGGGTGGAAAATAAAGAAGGCGATTAATATTCTATTTATTGACAAGCAATTTTTTTTCTAAAATTACAGATATTTTTGGGTGCATTCTATAGTAATATCTTGGTCTTCCAATTTGTTTTGTTTTTCCAATTTCTCGGCTTTTGTATTTGCAAATAGCCTCTCCCATAAGCTTGTAGCAAGCTATAAATCCCTGTTCTCTTAGAGAACTGATTGAGTTAGCTTTTGCTATATTTATTTTTTTTTCTAAAATAATTTCCCCATCATCTATTTTATTATTCATTAGCATGGTTGTTGCGTAAGGCTCATTTCCTTCTAATACAGCCCATTCAATTACATTCATACCTCTATAGGTTGGCATTTTTCCCATATGTGTATTAATGAATTCAGCATTTCTTATGTTGATAATTTTATCATCTACAATTCCTCCACCATACATAACAAATAGAGTCTCATGTTTACAAATGTTTGATAATTGTATTGAATTAAATCCAGCTGAGTGATATAAGGGTATTTTATTTTGTTTAGCATAAGTTTCCAGATTTACTTTCTTTTCAGAAAATTTGAATAAACTCTTATTTCCCCACTGTGATACAATTTTTCTATAAGTGGTTTTGTTTATAATAAATGCGATAAAATTCGTAATGTATTTTATCAATTTATTGGGCTTCAATAGATAGATAATTCTAATAAAATACCTTAATCTGTAAAAAAAACCGGACTGTCTTGAGAGAATTAGTATCCCATCAATTTTACAGCCTTTTTTTTCATATTCTGTGATAAAACCACTTGTGTCGTCCTGTATAATTGAGGATGCTACAAGAAATACTTTTTTCATTTTCCTAACTTTTTTAATATAGAGTTAGCTAGTAAAATAGAATCAACATGATATTTTGCCCCCCAATTTACGAACTGATATTGATGATAAATGCCATTAATTGGATAAGATCCAGCTACTCCGTAGCTAATGCCCCTGTTATTTGATTTATAGTTTGAGATTGAAGTAACAATGTCAATTAATTTTAATGCAGCATTTAAAAACCTTAAATCTCCTTGATATTGATATATTCTCATAAAACAAATTGCTATCTGACTATTTCCAGTTAAGCACTGACTACTTTTATTTCCCAAATCTTTACAATAAGTCCAGTCTGAGTTTAATAGTGCCGGTAAATATTTATTTACTTCAAAAAGAGATAAAAGTTTACTACAGGTATCAAAAGCAGTTTCATAGTATTTGTTTTCGCCAGATATCTTACTGCTTAGTAGTAATCCATCTAAAGTGTATCCTAGATGGTGTAACAACATTTTTTCATCCATTTCAAAGCAACATCTTTTAAACGAAAAGTTTTCTTGTTGGAGGGAACAGATACTGTCTAAAACACTTAGTACTTTAAGTTCACTTTCTTTTGTTAGATTATACTTAGATTTGTCCAGGAGCAAACAATAACAAACTAGAGAATCGAATGCACCTCCTCCGACAACGTTATTTTTTATAAAAAGATTATTTTCTATAGTTCCAATTATCCAATTAGTAGCTGTTTGAATTGAATTAAAATAAGCTTCATTATTAGTTAGTTTGTAAATTTCTTTAAGCCCTTCAATAATCATGGCTGTATTAAAAACTCTTGTTTCACACTTTTCGTCAACCTGTAATCCTTGCCAACCACCAGTTTTGTCTTGAATACTCAATAGCCAATCGGCTGCATTTATGGCTAAATCTTTCCAATTTGCTTCATTAGTTAAGTTGAAATATTTAATTAAAGTGGGAATCAAATACCCTGTAGTTTCAGGATATGAGGATTTCCAACCACTAGAAAAGATATAGCCAGCTGAAGAACCACCATCTTTAGTAGAATTAAAGGACTCTTCAATCCATCCCATGGTTAAGTTTAGAGACTTTTCATACTCTAAAGTGTAGCCAATAATGTCAAGATTATCTAGTAATACTTTTTTCGCATGAGAAAATAAATATAACTTATTTACCTTAAAAGATTTAAATTTCATTAAATCTATATTTGCTTTACTAACTTTTCAATTACCTTAACAGCCGCATCATAATTAGGCTCATCAGTAATTTCAGGAACTAATTCAGAATATCTTATTTCATTTTCACTATCAATGATAAAAACTGAACGAGTTAGTAAACCTTTAAGAGGTCCATCAAGTATCTCAACATTATATTCCGTTGCAAAGTCTCCGTATCTGTAGTCAGAAATTGATTGTACGTTCTTAATTCCTTCTGTTTCACAAAAACGTTTCATGGCAAAAGGTAAATCTTTTGAAATCACAAAACATTCTAATTTATCACCAAAGGCTTCTAGTTTTTTGTTAAACGTTTTTGTTTCCATTGCACAAGTTCCTGTATCTAGACTAGGTAATGCAAGAATAACTTTTACTTTACCTTCATAGTCATATAGGCTAGCTTCTGATAAATCTGATTTCACAAAAGTAAAATCTGGGGCAGTATCTCCTGCAGGTGGAATATCTCCTTTCAATAAAACTGTTTTTCCTTTAAGTGTTACGTTTGACATGTTTGCTTAGTTTTTGTTTATATAAGATTCTAGAGAAGTATCAAAAAGTTGTTTTTTACTAGAAACACTTCCAAAGTTTTCGTTATCAATAATAATATCATTTCCTGACACAATTCCAAGTTTGTGATTAGGAATATTGTTTTTAGTCAACAAATCCAATAATTGTTGCTCATTTTCAGGTGAAACAGAAACAACTACTCTGTTTTGTGCTTCACCAAATAGGAAAGCATCTTTTCTGACAGAAGAGTCCGAAGTAATTGAAAAGCCTAAATTATTTACCATACTACTTTCAAGTAAAGTAATATATAGTCCTCCATCGGCACAATCATGAGCAGATTGAAGAAGTTTTGATTTTATTGCTTCTGATATGGTTTGTTGTGATCGATATTCCTCTTCAATATTAAAATAAGGTGTTCCAGAAAGCTTTATTTTGTGGTAAGAATATAAATACTCCGAACAGTTAATGTCATTAACCGATTTTCCGATTAAGTAAATAATATCATTTTCTTTTTTAAATCCTAAGCCGGTAATGTTTGCCTTGTTTTCAACGATACCTATCATTCCAATAGTAGGAGTTGGGAAAACCGCTTCTTCTTTATCTCCAACTTTTGTTTGGTTATAGAAGCTTACATTTCCACCGGTTACCGGAGTTTTAAATTTTTCGCAAGCTTTTCTCATACCATTAATTGCACCAACAAATTGCCAGTAAACTTCCGGATTGTATGGATTTCCAAAATTTAAGCAATTCGTAATAGCAGATGGCGTTCCTCCGGAGCAGACTATGTTTCTTGCCGCCTCCGAAACGGCAATTGCACAACCTTCTTCAGGATTGGCATACACATATCTTGCATTACAATCAACTGTTACGGCAATAGCTTTATCTGAATGTTTAATATTAACAATTCCTGCATCTGAAGGATTATTTGTACTCATATTAATTGTTCCAACCATACTATCGTATTGCTCTGTCACCCATTTTTTGGAAGCAATATTTGGATGTGTGGTGAGGAAGTCAGCTATTTCTTTGTAATTTGTTGGTTCTTGAATTTGTTCAATTTTAAATTCATTTGCTTTGGCAAAATAAGCAGGTTCTCTATACTCTCTTTCATAAACAGGAGCTCCACCGCCAAGTACAAGAGATTCTCCGGGAACTTGGGCCACAAGCTCGCCCTCCATGTAATAATTTAATATGCCTCCATCAGTTACCTCTCCGATTTGAACAGCATGTAAATCCCATTTTTCAAAAATATCTTCCACTACTTTTTCTTTGCCTTTGTGCGCCACTACTAGCATCCTTTCTTGAGACTCAGATAAAAGAATTTCCCATGGCAGCATTCCCTCTTGTCTGGTTGGCACTTTGTCTAGGTAAATGTCCATTCCGCAACCTGTCTTAGCACTCATTTCAGATGTAGAACAAGTAATTCCTGCAGCTCCCATATCTTGCATCCCAACAATAGCGTCTGTTTCGGCAAGTTCTAATGTGGCTTCTAATAATAATTTTTCTTGGAATGGGTCACCTACTTGAACAGCAGGAATATCTTCAGCAGAGGCTTCACTTAAATCTTTAGAAGCAAAAGCAGCTCCTGCAATTCCGTCTTTTCCTGTAGCTGAACCAACAATATAAACTGGATTACCTTTACCATGTGCAGTAGCTGAGATAATTTTTTTCGAATCCATTATACCTACTGACATGGCATTCACTAATGGGTTTCCGTTATAACATTCATCAAAAAATACTTCTCCACCCAATACCGGGATTCCGAAAGCGTTGCCATAGTCACCAATACCTTTTACAACACCTTTAATTAACCATTTTGTTCTGGCATTTTCAATTGGTCCAAATCTTAGAGAATTTAACTGAGCGACAGGTCTTGCGCCCATTGTAAAAATGTCTCTGTTTATTCCTCCAACTCCTGTTGCAGCTCCTTGGTAAGGCTCAAGTGCTGAAGGGTGATTGTGCGACTCAATTTTAAAAGCGCAGCCCAATCCGTCTCCAATATCTACTAAACCTGCATTTTCTTCTCCTGCTTTAACAAGCATGTGTGGACCTTCTTTTGGTAACGTTTTTAGCCATTTAATAGAGTTCTTGTAAGAGCAATGTTCACTCCACATGACTGAATAAATGCTTAATTCATTAAAATTAGGGGTTCTGCCTAATATCTCTTTAATTTTTTCAAATTCTTCAGGTAAAAGACCTAAATCTTTAGCTGTTTCAACTGTAGTTTCTACTTGATGCGTTGCACTTTCCATTAATTAAATTTCTAAGTTGCGAAGATAAGTATTACTTCAAGCCTAACCTTTTGTTCATTGAAGTTTTTTTAACTATTCATTAATAAATTTCAACATTCAAGTAATTTTTAACTTTACATCAATAATTTATAAGTTGGAACTATTAATATTCATTAGCTTTTTTGCCTTTATTACATGGATAGTTTGGAAATGGAAATTTCTATCTGTTACGGCCGTCTCTAAAAAGCTAGTTGTACTTGTTTTTATTTTAAAAGTGTTGGCGGGAGTGGGTTTAGTATTAATTTATGAGAAATATTATACCGATAGAAGTACAGCAGACATTTTTAAATATTTTGATGATAGCAAATTAATGCATGAAGTATTATTTGAATCTCCCAAAGATTATATAAAAATGCTCAGCGGGATAGGAGATGATAGGCCTTATTTTAAAGAAAAATATTATGACCATTTTGAGTGGTGGTACCGACCTTATGAAAGTAGTGTGTATAATGATTCTCATGTTATCATAAGAGTAAATGCCTTCTTTCGGCTATTTTCTTTTCAAAACATTTATGTACACTCTATTTTCTTTTCCTTTTTATCTTTTATAGGGCTTATTTTATTGGTAAAGTTTTTTGTTAGTTTTTTTAAAGGAAAAGAACGCTTACTCTTTTTTGCCTTCATGTTGATGCCTTCAGTTGTTTTATGGAGTTCCGCCCCATTAAAAGAAGCGTTATTGTTTTTTGTATTGGGCTTTTTCTTTTTTAGTATTCAACTGTTTACAAGAAAATGGTTGATAAGCCTTATTTTACTGCTGATTACATCTTATTGCCTGATATTATTGAAGTTTTATGTCTTTATGGTTTTAATACCATGCTTAATACCATTTTTATTGCAAGCTAAGTTAAAATTGAAGTTTCCTATTGCTTTGTATCTTGCTTCTGTGGCTATTTTTTCTGTATTGGCAATAAATGTGAAACACATTTTTCCTCAATACAATGTTGTTTCTATATTAATTCAAAAACAAGATGAGTTTATCAATTTGGCGGAGTTTATTCAATCGGGTAGCCGTTATGAAATTACTAGATTAGATGGTAGTTTAAGGATGTTTTTAAAAACTTCTCCTGAAGCATTTTTTAACGCTTTTTTTCGTCCATTTGTTTGGGAAACGCCAAATATTTTGGCACTCTTATCTTCATTAGAAGTGTTGTTTTATAGCTTATTCTTAGCTTTTTCATTCATTCTGATGAAAAGAAAAAGTTGGAGTGTAAATAATAATATCATCTTATTTTGTGGCTTCTTTGTTCTGCTAATGTTTGTTCTTTTAGGGTGGACTACACCTGTGGCAGGTGCTTTGGTTAGATACAGAGTTCCTGTGTTACCTTTTTTAATGATGATAGGTATTTTGGTGATTGATGTAAATGACATTAAGAATAAAAGTAATGCTTTATTAAAAAAAATAGTTCCTAAGCCTATTTTAAAAAGGTATGAAGATAATTTTAGAAAAGCTTTATATCAGCTTCATAAAGGAAATAAATACCAATGTAATATATGTAAAGCAAATTTGTCAGACTTTATCATCCATTATACCGGTGATAAAATTTGTGCAAGATGTGGCAGCTTAAATAGAACAAGAAGATTATGGCAATTGCTGGAAGGTGAGTTTTTAAAACAAGGACAAACTATTTTAGACTTTTCTCCAAGCAAAAGTCTTTTTGCAAAACTAGAAGAGAGAATTGGTATTACTTATTTAAGTTCGGATTTTGATGGAAGTTTTGCAGCACAATATTCATTTGACATCACCAATATAGATCAACCAAAAGAAAAGTTTGATTTAATTATCTGCTACCATATTTTAGAGCACATTTTAGATGATACAAAAGCAATGAGTGAACTTTATAGAGTGCTAAAATATGGTGGCGTAAGCATTATTCAAACACCATTTAAAGAAGGTGATATTTATGAAGATTATTCAATTTTATCTAAAAAAGGTAGGTTAAAGCATTTTGGGCAAGAAGACCATGTAAGAGTATATTCCGTTGAATCACTAAAATTGAGACTTGAGAAATCTGGATTTAAGGTTGAAGTTAGAACTTATAACGAGAGCGAAGATAATTTTAATGGATTTAAAACAAACGAAACTATAATGATATGCAGAAAATAGATTTTTCATCAATGACTTTTAAAGTTTTCTTATTCATAAACATAATAATGTGTTTATTTTCTTGTGAGCCCGCTAAAGAAGTAGACCTAATTTTGCATAACGGAAAAATATATACCGTTAACGAAAGCTTTGAAATAGCTGAAGCGATTGCCATTAAAGATGGGAAAATAACAGCCATAGGAGCAGAAAGAGAAATAATGAATAAATACTCTGCCAAAGAGGTTGTCGACTTACAAGACAAAACGGTTTATCCCGGATTTATTGATGCCCATAGCCACTTTGTGGGGTATGCCCTTCACCTATCTAATGTAGATTTAACGCAAACCAGTTCTTTTGAAGAAGTTATTCAAGCATTAATAAAATACAACAATGAAAATAATCCTGAATGGATTATGGGTAGAGGTTGGGACAATACTAAATGGGAAAACAAAAATTTTCCAACGAATGCTGTTTTAGATAGTTTGTTTCCTGATAAACCTGTTTGGATAAAGAGGGTTGACGGACATGTGGGACTTGCTAATTCCAAGGCTTTGCAGTTGGCCAACATAGACTTGAATACAACATCTGATGGTGGAGAAATTATAAAAATTGACGGAAAGCTAAGCGGTATTTTGGTAGATAAACCAATGGATAAAGTGGAAGAGATAATTCCCATACCTTCTAAAGAATGGCTAGAAAAAGCATTGTTGAAAGCTCAGGAAAATTGCTTTAAAGCCGGTTTAACAACGGTTACAGATGCCGGATTAACAAAGCGAGAAATTGAAGTTATTGATGAACTACAGAAATCAGGTAAGCTTAAAATGAAAGTATATGCCATGCTTACGGATAATGAAGAAAATTTAACTCACTATATGAATGTCGGACCTTATAAAACAGACAGACTAAATGTTTGCTCGTTTAAGTTTTATGCTGATGGTGCGCTAGGCTCAAGAGGAGCTTGCTTATTACATCCATATTCTGATATGGAAAACCATTACGGCAAACTTCAAAATCCAATTACTCACTATCAGGAATTTGCGCAACAACTTTACGATAAAGGTTTTCAAATGAATACGCATTGCATTGGTGATTCTGCTGTACGAATGATGATAAAAGTGTATGCAAATGTATTGAAATCAACGAATGATAAACGCTGGAGAATAGAACATGCGCAGGTAGTAAATAAAAATGATTTTAATTTATTTTCTGAATATACCATCATTCCATCTGTACAACCAACACATGCCACTTCAGATATGCGATGGGCGGAACAGAGGTTAGGAGAGGAAAGAATACATGGGGCGTATGCTTACCAAAGCTTATTAAAACAAAACGGATTAATAGCTTTGGGAACAGATTTTCCGGTAGAAAATATTTATCCTTTAGAAACCTATTATGCTGCTGTGGAAAGAAAAGATAAAACAGGCAATCCTTCTGACGGTTTTATGAAAGGTGAGGCATTAAGTCCTGAACAAACATTGAGAGGAATGACCATTTGGGCAGCTTTAGCAAGCTTTGAAGAAAATGAAAAAGGAAGTTTAGAAGTAGGTAAAATGGCTGATTTAGTCATTTTAGACAAAGATATATTGAAGCTTTCCGGCACAAAAATTTTGGAAACAAAAATCCTTTCTACTTATGTAAACGGAGAAAAAGTGTATTAAAATGGAGTTGAATTATACATTAAAACCTTTTTCAGATTTAACACTAGAAGAGCTTTATGAATTATTGCGCTTGCGCTCCGAAATATTTGTGGTGGAACAAACCTGTATTTATCAAGACATAGACAGGCTAGACTACGGTTATTTTCATGTGTTAGGAAAAAATGAGAATGACGAACTGATTTCTTATGCAAGAGTTTCGCCATCTGATGAAAATGAGAATGTGAAAATTGGTAGGGTAGTAGTGGATAATAATTTCAGAGGACAAGATTTAGGAAAACAACTTATGGAAAGAACAATGGAGTTAGTGGTAGAAAGTTTTAATGTAAAATCCTTTTCTTTATCAGGTCAATATCATCTTAAAAAGTTTTATAATGATTTGGGATTTATTGAAAAAGGTGAGCAATATTTAGAAGACGGTATTCCGCATATTTATATGATTAAAAACTTGTAAAAATGACTAAGGCTGAAATAAAACTGGTACAACAATATTTAAAGTCAAAAAAGCTTTATTACGGAAAAATTGATGGAATAGCCGGTAGTAAAACTGAAGTAGCTTTATCTAAAATAAAAGCTCTTAATAGTGAATGGAACAAAACCAGAAAGCTTATTGCCGCTCTTCAGCTTTACTGTAAAGAAAATAAAATTGATGTAGGTAAAATAGACGGATTGAACGGCCCGCAAACTAAATACGCAGTAAATGCTTTAATATTTAAATTAGAAAACGGAAAGCCCGAACCCGTTTGGCGTCCAGATGAAATTGAGGAAGTAAACCCAAACAAATGGCCTTCTCAAGATGAAAACTCTTTAAATAAGTTTTTTGGAAATCCCGGTGAAAACCTGGTAATAATAGATTTACCATACCCGCTTAAACTTTCTTGGGATAAAAAAACTACAGTCACTAAATTAAAATGTAACAAAAAAGTAAAAGATAGTTTACAAAGAATATTTTCAGAAGTACTTAAAACTTACGGTTTAAAAAAGATACAAGAATTAGAGTTGGATGTTTTTGGCGGGTGTTTTAATATTAGAAAGAAAAGAAATGGAACCTCCTTATCTACACACAGTTGGGCAATTGCTCTAGACTTTAATCCGGATAAAAATCAATTAAAATGGGGAAGAGATAAAGCTCAATTTGCTAAACCCGAATATGAAAAGTGGTGGAAAATATGGGAAAAAGAAGGCTGGGTGAGTTTAGGCAGAAGTAGAAATTTTGACTGGATGCACGTTCAGGCTGCAAAAATATAACACATGGAATATACAGGAAATCTAAGAAAAATGGCTGTTTCTCTTGATGAGAACAATGTGGCACAATATAAAATGAGGCTGTACGATATTTTAGAGCCAAAGCATGAAGTTTCAATAAATGAATTGGTAGGAAAAGATATCTCATTAAGGTTTGAACATGAAATTCATTGTGTAGTTTCCGGTAAAAAAATAAAAAAAGCTTATGGTGAAGGAATGGATTTTAACATATGGAGAAAGTCGCCATTGGCTGTGGAGAGTATTATCCGACCCGAATTAAGTCAAATACATTTAGGAATTGCATTACGAGATAAGGAGTGGGAAGAGAGAAATCATTTACAACCGCACCATGTTTATTTAGCGCAGGGTGGCGGAATTAAAGTGGGTGTGACGCGTAAAACTCAAGTGCCTTCTCGTTGGATTGATCAGGGAGCAGTAAAAGCTTTAATTATTGCAGAAACGCCTTATCGTCAGGCAGCAGGTTTAATAGAAGTAGCACTAAAAGACCATATTGCCGATAAAACCAATTGGCGGAAAATGCTCAAAAATGAAATCAATAGAGCTATTGATTTAACTCAAATAAGAGAAATGTTATTACCAAAAGTTCCCAGTGAGTTAAGTCAATATTTAATTAATGACAAAGAAGTAGTAAATATTGCCTATCCGGTAATTATGTATCCCGAAAAAGTGAATTCGTTAAAGTTTGACAAAGAGCCTACTATTAACAAGCGATTGGTGGGCATAAAAGGGCAATATTTAATTTTTGAAGACGGAAGTGTAATTAATATAAGGAGCCACACTGCTTACAAAGTCACGCTTGAATTTTAAATTTTCATGAAGTAATTCTTATCAAGTGTTTTCAAATCACTAAATTTTATATCTTTATGCTTCAAATTGTAACACTTAGTAGAAAATGACAAAAGAAGAATTTGTAAAAGCATTAAAAGATGTTTTTTGGAAATACGACAAAAAGCAATTAAGAAAAGCGGATTCAATTGCTGATACTTTTGCGGGAAAAGAAGCGGAAGTTTTTAATCATCTTTACAAGAAATACAGAATTCCTGTAGAAAAAAGAATTCCTGCGTTTGTAAAAGCTGCTCCTAAAAAAGTAGAAGCACCTGTAGTGGAAAACACAGAAGAATCTGCTGAAGAAACAAATACACCTACAGAAGAATAAACTCAATCATAAAATAATTTCCTTTGAGAAATAAAGTTATCATAACCAGCATCTTTTTAGTGCTGGTTTATTTTTTCTCTAATTTTCAGAATATCTATTCTTGGGGATTTTTCGGGCACAAGCGCATCAACCGAATGGCGGTTTTTACGCTCCCTCCCGAAATGATTACCTTTTATAAATATCATATTGAATACATTACCGAAAATGCCGTAAATCCTGATAAGAGAAGGTATGCGGTAGAAGGTGAAGCGCCCAGACATTATATCGATATTGATGTTTACGCACCCGAAGGAGCTAATCCGTTTGATTCTATGCCCAGAAAATGGTACGATGCCGTTGCAAAATATACAGAAGATACTTTACAAGCTTACGGTATAGTTCCTTGGCATATTGACGTAATGGTAAAACGATTAACCCAAGCTTTTAAGGACAAAGACTTAGACAGAATACTTTTTTTAAGTGCCGATTTGGGGCATTATGTGGGCGACTCTCATGTGCCGTTGCATACTACCGTAAACTATAACGGGCATTTAACGAACCAAAGAGGCATACATGCTTTTTGGGAATCTAGAGTGCCGGAACTGAATGCCGATGATTACGATTACTTTGTGGGAAGAGCCAAATACATTAAAAATCCGTTAGATTATGCTTGGGAAACGGTGGAAGAAAGCCATTGGCAAAAAGATTCTGTTTTAAAATTTGAAAAAGAACTGAGCGAAGAATTTTCTCCTGACCAAAAATATGTGTTTGAAACCAGAGGAACCGTTACTATGAAACAATATTCACAGCCGTTTTCTGATGCCTATGATAAAAAACTGAACGGCATGGTAGAGCGCAAACTAAGGAAATCCATTATTGCGGTGGGAAGCTTTTGGTACACTGCATGGGTAGATGCCGGACAGCCTGACTTAACCTCATTACTCAACCAAAAAGTTTCCGAAAAATTTAAAGAAGAAATAGAAGAACTCAATAAAAAATACGAAGCAGGCAAAATTCACGGAAGAGACCATGAGTAAAATGTCATGCTGAGCGGAGTCGAAGCATTACTCTTTTACAAAGACAAAAATTTCTTCGTTTTCCTTTTTCATTAAATACTTTTCACGGGCATACTTTTCAAGCTTTACAGGGTCGTGAAGCAAAGCCTCTAGCTCATCTCTGGTGTAAATAACTTCCTGTTCGTAAAAATCTTTATCCTCTTCCAGTTGATTAATTTCCTGCTTGAATTCGTAATGACGGATAAAGTTGTTTTGGTCAAAAAAGAATAGCCACACAAATACCGCTATAGAGGTAAGTATGTATTTGTTTTTGATATACGGCCAGTACTTTTTCACGCTACAAAAATAGGAGCAATTAATGAAATATTAGCGCCCAATTACTAAAGTTATTTACCATAGAGGGTTAATTAAATGAGTTATTAAAAATTCATTAACAATGTTTGTTCTAATTGTTAGAACAAAATAACTTCATAGAAATTATTTGAATCAAAAGGAATATAATTATGAGTATAACAAAAAGCTGGACATCAATAGAGCATTTAGAAAACATAACTAGTAACATTGAATCATTGATTTCAAAAGAGATGGATTTTAATGCATTTATTTCAATCGCATTAGGAGTTGAGTATTTAGGTAGCTTTTTAGATGACAAGGAGTTTACAGACTATAAACAATCATTTACTAGGTTTAAAAATGGACTAGACTTTTTTAAAAATAGTTGGTATAAGAATAATAAAGAATTCTTATTTAAGCAGTTTAGAGGTACTCTTGTTCACCAATATCGAAATGGCTCAAGTTTAATACTTACTTCAAATTGTGTTCACAATGCACCATTATCCGATCATCTTAAGAAAACTGAAAATGGAATTATAGTATTAATAGTAGAACAATTATATATTGATTTTAAAGAAGCTTGTTTAAGGTTTAGAAATACTTTAATGAAAGAACACTCATATAATACTGATAAACTAAACCTAGATTACGTTCAAATAATATCATATAAAAGTAAAACAGATAATATTTCATATGAGGCAACAGCTTCATTGTTTGGTAATAATGGTGAATTATTATGAGGTTAAACTGACCAACATCATTTTTCAATTAACATAAGTTACTTTTTAA